>ERZ835051.462-NODE-462-length-47270-cov-12.898486_pt1 | contig 47270 bp, 39 predicted proteins | sample MGYA00519575_ERZ835051 | MGnify/ENA primary metagenome ERZ835051 (study PRJEB31850, sample SAMEA3708769) | human gut metagenome | biome: human gut; feature: human-associated habitat; material: faeces | place: China | collected 2014 ... | reverse complement strand
CGGAGCGGGTGGGATTCGAACCCACGGAACCTTGCGGTTCAACTGATTTCGAGTCAGTCCCGTTATGACCACTTCGATACCGCTCCGTATTTATCTCAACATCAGCACCTCGGAAAACGGGGAGAACTGATGGGGAGAACAAGCAAAAATATTAAGTTAAGAATACCCGAAAAACCCCATAAAATCAAGGGATTCCGGTCAGGAAGCTACCGAGTAGCGACCACGATTTCGAGTCAGTCCCGTTATGACCACTTCGATACGTCTCCGTATTTAGGCGAATCATTTCGCATAACAATATTATTATAGCGCAAATCCGCCGAACATGCAACCTGAATTGATCGGTTAGCCGCATTATATATTGTAGGCTATTATAATCCTGCTCCTGCTGTATGATAAGTTGTTATCAAAATGCTTGCCGATTCATTTTTTGTCGGAAAGGTTCGAATCGAGCCTCTCCGACAAAAATAACGAATCAAAGCGTTTCCGAAAGCTGTGCAATAATATCTCTGTTTGCTTTTAATCTTTCGTTCTGCGGTTCTTTTTCAACGGCTTTTTCGGCCATTATCAGTGCTTCTTTTTTTCTGCCCGTATAAAAATACCCCAGAGAAGCATAATCATACGGAGCGGCGCCCCATGCTGCGGGTTCCGTTATGTATGTTTTCGGGCGGGTTTCAATTGCAAGTGCTTTAAGTGCAAAATACAGCGTACCTTCAAAATCCTGCCGTGCATATGCATTGCCCGCGAGTTCGATCCACGGTTCGCGTAGGTACGGTGCTTCCGCCGCTGCGCGATAGAGCCAGCTTTCCGCTTCCGCAATATCATTCAGTGCCGTGCAGGCACGTGCAATAAAGCGCATCGATGCGCTCCGCTCATCCCGCCAGACAGCGGATTTCATTTCAAGGTGCCTCCTCAATGTCGCAATACAATCGTTCCATCTGCCGTAAAACATGTATTCTCTGCCGAGATAATGCATATTTCTGTCGTTTTCCGGATTTTCCCGCACACTCATTTCCAGCAGAGGCAGGTATTGTGCGCGTGATTTTGATGCATCGGCAAGATGATCAAGCTGAATGCCTTCTGCAATGATATGTCTGAAACTGCCTTCTCCCTCATATTCAAGGACCTCGTGTACAGGGTTTACCCATTTAAAACCATGCCGTGCATGTATCTTATCTATATAGAACACCGTACCTTCGCTTCCGTCCTCGTTGAAATTCCACGTATAGCGATAGCGCAGCATATCCGCGCCGCTTGACCACGCTTTTTCCGCCGCTTTGCGCCATCCCGGATGCAGAACCTCATCAATATCTGTACAAACACAGATGTCGGCATCCTCCGGCACAAGTTCAAGCGACCTGTTCCGCGCCGTATCGAACCGCCATGGAGTTATTATTTCACTCCGAACGTTTACCCCGTGCGCCTGAAGTATTTTTACGGTATCATCGCTTGACCCTGTGTCAAGAACATATACAGCATCCGCCTCACTCATCGACTCAGCCCAGCGCGCGGCAAATTTCGCTTCATCCTTTGCAATTGCATAAACACACACTTTATAACCTTCCATATCGCTCCCCCCCGTTTCCCGGATTTTGTTTTGCGGAAAGCCTGCTCCGCCCGCACGCGGCAGGCGGAGTTTACCTGCACCGTCTCTTTTTCGAAGGCACATTTCCGGCTCGTTTACCGCCGCATTATCTATGCTTTAATCACCGTGATCCCGCCTGCATAGTCGCCGTTGGGAGTTGCAGCCGCATGCAGCGCTATGGTTCTTCCGCTTCTGTTTCGAAGCACAAGCTCCGTTCCTGCGGGAATCCGCCCATAGGCCGAGCCTGAAACGGACACAGGATTTCCGCCGGCTGCGGTCGTGCTTGCCGAAGAATAACCATACACATCCCCGGTAAGCGATTCAAGTGCAATCACAATATCACCCGAAGTTCCGGAACCCTGCTCTTCCGCCGCATTTACGTTCCATACAATATGATACAGTTTTTCATCATTGGAACGCACCGCATTATTTGCCGCATCCGCACTGAGTTCTTCACCGCTGCTGCGAAGGTTTGTCAAAGGCAGCACTCCCCCATTCGGTACAGTCGTTCCTTCTCCTGTCGGTTGAACTGCAGACATCAACGCTGCCGACCGGGCAGGTTCGGCGGCAGGGCCTGTCGGGCCTGTCGGGCCTGTCGGGCCTGTCGGGCCTGTCGGGCCTGTTGCTCCCGTTGCACCTGTTTCTCCCGCTGCTCCTGCTGCGCCTGTCGGGCCTGTTGCTCCGGTTGCTCCCGCTGCACCGGTCGAGCCTGTTGCACCGGTTGCTCCGGTCGGGCCTGTTGCCCCTGTTTCTCCCGTTGCTCCTGCTGCGCCGGTCGGGCCTGTTGCACCGGTTGCTCCGGTTGCTCCCGTTGCACCGGTTGCTCCGGTCGGGCCTGTTGCTCCCGTTGCGCCTGTAGGACCCGTTGCTCCTGCTGCGCCTGTTTCTCCCGTTGCACCTGCTGCGCCTGCAGGGCCTGTCGGGCCTGTTGCCCCCGTTGCTCCCGTTGCACCGGTCGGGCCTGTTGCCCCTGTTGCTCCCGTTGCTCCGGTCGGGCCTGTTGCTCCCGTTGCTCCGTCTACGCCTCTGATACCCTGCGGACCTGTCGGGCCCGTTGCACCGTCAATGCCTCTGATTCCCTGCGGACCTGTTGCGCCTGTCGCTCCTGTTGCTCCCGTTGCGCCCGTCGCTCCCGTTGCACCCGCTGCACCGGTCGCGCCCGTTGTTCCGATTGCGCCCGTCGGACCTGTTGCTCCCGTCGGGCCCGTTGCACCGTAATATGTACATTCACAGCGGCAGCCGCTGCAAGGCGGGAAACCGCACGCATTACCTGCAAACTGCATGCTGTTATCATAACCCATGTTTTGCTCGCTGCCGAAATTGCTTTGCCTCATGCCTCCCTGCTGTCTTCCTCTGTTCGGCGGATTAAAAGGCTGAAAGCCGTTTCCCCTGCTTCCGTTATCATTTCTCATATCATTCACCATATCATTGCAGCGCAGTACCGTTCGCTCCCGCACTGCCGAGATGCTCCTTTCTTATTGTTTTGCTTCGCCGCCGGCTCCAATGTCGGGCTTGTACACGGCTTGCTATAAAATATGAATATTATCGATAAACAGTTACAGGTTTTGAACACTGCTGCCGAAAACAAAACAACCCGCGATGCATGCTTTGCGCACATCACGGGTCGTTTGCCCTTCTCGGAGTAATCACCGAGCATTCGTTTATTTTCGTTTTTTCGATTGAAAAACACTTCCTGTTCTCAACGTTTCGGGGTGCAATGAACCGCCGCTAAAACAATTCAACCTCCAGCCTGTCAAACGTTACCTGTTCCATAAAATCATCCGGGCGGAACACGGTGTGTGAAAAGCGGAGCAGCTCATTGACATGCTTATCAAGAATCACAGGGCGTGAAAGGTTTAATTTCGAGCACAACTCGCAAAGAGCTTCGTGCCAGTTCTCCACTTCGGAAGCGTCCTTCTGCGGAATTTCAACGACATCCTGTTCCGTTGTTTTGTTGTTTTTTCGAACTCTTGCCCAGATTTTCATCTTATTTCTCCATGTGTTTTCTTGAAAGCTGCACCGTTTGGCGATGTGTTGCAGTATCGACGCAGCGGCTGCCGTTAAGCAGCCGCCGCGCAGGTTATTTTGTTTCCAAACTTATCCGAACATCTGATCAGTCACTCACGAACCAAATATACATCCGGAGCATACCGCTTTCGTCCACGCCCTTTGAGAATCCGTAGAGTTTGTACTGCTTGCCCGCTTCAATGGGATGCTGGCGTGCGGCAGAATAGTGATCGTGATACTCAATGCTGATCGTATGTCCATCGTTAAGGGTAAACGTTGCAACGAGATAATCGTCATCATAGGTAATCTCTGCAACAGTTCCCTCAATTACAAACCCGCGAAGGTCGGTGATATGGACGGGTTTTGACATCTCGCTGTAATCACCTCTCCAAACGGTGGGAACATATTCGTTAAACACCGGCGGACGTTCCACAAAGAACGGACGCGTGTAAACCGTTCCGTCCGCAAGGGTTGCGGTGAGCTGGAGCTCATAGCACTTTGCGGCGGTGGGAAGGTTTACGGAAAACCTGAAGTTCCCGTTTTCGTCAACTGTGGGCTGCTCCTTAACGGTGCATTCCGCATCCTTGGGAACAACCTGAAGCACAGCTCCTGCGGGAACGGTACCGGTGAGTTCAATTGAAGTTTCAACATTCAGAACTCGGGTATCAACTTCCTCGGGTATTGAAATTATGTCGGATGCGGTCAGCTGTTTGCTGACGGTTGCCTTGAAGGTTCGGCGCATGATCATGTATCCGCCGAGCTTGATTTCACCGACGATCTCGTATTCGCCCTTGTCGAGCTTTGTTGTGTAAGCAAAGCTGCCGTCGGGCGCGGGCTGCACGGTTTCGTTGTTGATTGTGACAACAGGCAGATTGTTCTGAAGATCCGTCTGAGTCAAGTCAACATGCCCTTTGATTTCTATAACGCCGTCGTCGCTCGTTATGTCTTCAGCCGTTTCGAAGGATGCATTAAGTGTCGGAACTCTGAGCGTTATGCGCGGAATCTCCAGCTTTGTCAGCGTTCCGTCCTCATTTTTGAGACTTACCGAGGGGTAAATGTCGCAGCTTTCGCCCTCAATGGGTGTTATCGGGCGCAGGCGGTTGGATGCAACATTGAAAGTTACATATCCTTTTTCGGGAACCTGCTGTTCGGTCTGCGCACCTGTGCTGTCCTCATAAACAAGGACAGAACCGGCTTTTGCATAAACAGTGATATAGTAGCTGTCCGGATTGTTGGGGTTGACGATAACGTTGTTTGTTTTTTCGCCGCCGATGCTGCTGCCGTTCAAAAGGGTGTATGCAAGCACGCCGGCCGCAATTACGGCCACAACAGCAAGCACAATTATTGCAATACGCAGACCGGACGCACCGCCTTTTCCGCGTTTGCGATCGCTTCTGCGGTTCACGTCTTCAAATTCATCATATGAATCATCGCGTCTGCCCCGCTTTGCTCCGTAATCGGCACTCGTGCGGGCAGTGTCGAAATCATCTTGAATATCAGTCGAATCTCTGCCCTTTCCGCGCTGCTTCTTCGTGCGCTTGTTCCCGCGTTCGCGGCCGTCGTATGCATCCGCATCATCGAAATCATCGGAATCATATTCGTCATCCGGGTTTGACTGCCTTTCCGTGCGGGGCTGCTGCCTGCGTGCGTTTGCAGAATCGTTATCCCACGGAAGTCTGTCACCGGCGAATGCGCCCTGTGTATTCTGCGCGCTGCTGCGGTTCGCCCGTTCCGCTCCGTTCGGGCTGCTTGTTCTGTCATTTCTCTGCGCAGCGGCAGCGTTTTGGCGGTTGTTGTTCTGTCGGCTTGCGTTCGTACGTCTCTGAACTTCGTTCCAATCACCGACGTCGCATGTGAACTGTCTTTCAAGCTCATCAAGGTCGCTGTCAGTGTTTTGGTTCATGTCCGCGGAATTATTGTTTTGTGCGGCATTTCGCCCCCCGAAAGAAAACCTGATATCCTTGTTCTCGTCAACGAAACCCCAAGACGGGGTATCATCATCGCGCTGCGGCTCCGAGCGCAGTGAAACTGCGCAATTCTCGCATACTTCGGAATACTCGGGATTATCGTGGCCACAATTTCTGCATTTCATTTGCGTCACCTCCGGTTAATATACAAAAGCACCTTGCAGAGCTCCTCCGAACTCCGCACCTTATTATACCAATTGCGGTTTGCTCTTTACAATAGGTTTTCGACTCCATTTGAAAATAAATTGTGACTTTTTTCGGTATTTTATATCATACTCCGCATCTCCGTCCGGTGATTATCTTCCGCTGGAACAATTATCTGTTCTCAACAACCCGCCGCGCTTTTTTATCGAATGCATTTTTATTCGTTTTGTGTTATAATATTGTGATACGGTCGGCCTCCGCGGCGCGCGGAGCTGCAGATTGGAGGGATTAACATGGTCGAACAAATTCTGCCGCAAGAGAACAGTGCTTCAAACAAGCTGCCGTTTGCAGATGCACATTGTGATTTTTTATACGGGATGACATACTATGATTATGATATTCAAACCGTCTCCGGGCATCAGAGCATGAGCCTTCGGAACATGGCAGCGGGCGGAGTGAAGCTTCAGTTCTTTGCCGCATGGATCGACATGCTGCTGAAGCAGAACCCGCTGAGTCAATGCCTTAACATGATAGATTCCTATTATCGAATGCTTGAATCAAATCCGTGTTTTGTGCCGTTCTCCCGTGATTTTGACGTAACTCAGGACAAAATTGCAACAGTGTTGACCGTTGAAGGCGGTGAGGCTGTCGAAGGCAGCGTTGAAAACCTTCGAATGCTGTATCGTCTCGGAGTGCGCGCAATGACGCTGACTTGGAATGACGTTAACAGTCTTGCCTATCCGGCCGGAAAACGCGGAAGCAAAAAGGGCTTGACCGCCCTCGGAAAGCGTGTTGTTGAAGAGATGTGCCGAATCGGAATGGCTGTTGACCTTGCACACCTCGGGGATGCAGGCATTGACGATGTGTTGGGCATTGCAGCACGCCCCGTGTTTGCGTCGCACACAAATGCACGCGCCCTATGCAGTCACCCGCGCTGCATGAAAGATGAGCATATTCGCGCGATTTCAAAACAAGGCGGTGTAATCGGCGTCAATTTTTATTACAGACAATTGACCGATGAACGCACTGCCGAACTCGACGATGTGATACGTCATATCGCGCATTTCATCGAAATCGGCGGAATCGACTGCGTTGCGCTCGGGTCGGATTTTGACGGCATGAACCGCTATATCGACGGGCTTGAAAACAGCAGCGGACTGCCGTTGATTGCGAACAAGCTGAGCCGCATGGGCTTGAGCGATGCGGACATTCGCAAAATTGCCTATGGGAATCTGGCTCGATATATTATGAATTTTTGTTGACAATCTCCCCGATTAAGCATTGTTTGACCGTTTTCAAAGTACTATATACAATATTTGCCGTTAAAAGAGCCCTTTTTGTCTTTCGGTCGCCCTGTTTCAGTGGTATAATATTGGTAATGCGAGAATGGTCTCACCGCCCGCTCCGCCGTTGTGCCGAGCGGGATTATTCTGAAGTGCTCCGCATCCGGTGCATTTCGGCAGAAACGGAGGTTGTGACATTGCAAACGGTTAAAATTGATAACATTTTTACCCGTATTGAGAAAAAGTATATTGTTTCGGACAAGCAGTTCGCCGCAATGCTGCCCGTGCTTTTGCAGCATATGCATGTTGATTCTTACGGAAAAAGCACTGTCAGCAGCATTTATTTTGACACTGCCGACATGCGGTTGATTCGTGCCTCCATAGAGCATCCGATTTATAAGGAAAAGCTCCGTTTGCGGTGCTACGGCACTCCGTCGGCAGAATCGAACGCTTTTATTGAGCTTAAGAAGAAATACAAAGGTGTTGTGTATAAGCGCCGAATCGAAATGCCCTATGCCGATGCAATGGAGTTTCTCTGCGGTGATGCGCCCTGCCCCGACAAGCAAATTGCGCGTGAAATTGATTATGCGCTCCGCTTTTATCCGGAGCTTCGGCCGTCTTTCGGAATATTTTGCGAACGCACTGCCTATGCGGAAAACGGCGTCGGGGATTTGAGACTGACAATCGACGAAAATCTGCGCTACAGAACGCGCAGCCTCGACCTGTTAAGCGGCACGTACGGCGACCCCATTCTGCCCGCAGGCAAATGCATAATGGAGCTTAAAACTCCGCACACTCTGCCGCTTTGGCTTGCCGCACTCCTTGATGAACACAGGATCTTTCCGACAAGCTTCTCAAAATACGCAACCGCGTATAACATCGAACTTAACCGCATTCTTTCTCAAAAACGCGGTGCTGCACATTGCGGCTGAACGATCCGGTATCGTTCCGTGCCCAATGTTTTCATCCATAAACGAAAGGATTTTTCACTATGCTTAACAACGTTATCGACAGTATTTTCTCCACCACAAGCACCTTGACCGCAGGCGGGTTTATTGTTTGCCTGCTTGTTTCTCTTGCATTGGGCGTTCTCATCGCCGTTTGCAGTCGATACAGAAATCGTCCCTCCAAGAGCCTTTCGGTCTCCCTTGTGCTTCTGCCGATGATAGTTCAAACGATTATCGCCCTTGTTAACGGACAGCTCGGCGCAGGCATTGCTGTTGCAGGTGCTTTCAGCCTTGTCCGCTTCCGTTCCGCCCCCGCTTCCGCGCGTGAAATAACAAGCATCTTCCTCGCAATGGCTGTCGGCCTTGCAACAGGCATGGGTTATATTGCAATTGCGGTCATCCTTGCCGTGTTCGTTCTTTTGGTTGACATTGCGCTTGCAAGCATCAATTTCGGCAAAGCGGGTTCCGCAGAGCGCGACCTCAAAATTGTCATTCCCGAAAGTCTCATCTATGATGAAGTTTTCAATGATATTTTCAGCACTTACACTTCCCGCCATGAGCTCATCCGTGTTAAGACCACCAACATGGGCAGCCTGTTCAAGCTCACCTACCAGATCACTTTACGTGATGCGCGGAAAGAAAAAGAGTTTATCGACAAGCTTCGTGAGCGCAACGGCAATCTTGAAATCACCTGTGCACGCCCCGGCAACGGCAATGTTGAAATCTGATCGTTTTTCATCAGTCTTTCTTTTGCCGTATCATTCTCTGTAAAAAACAAAGGTACAGCCGCCCGCAATTGCGTTTCGGCTGTGCCTTTTGTTTAAACTTCTCCTTAAATTCAGTTTTTGTTTGAGTCTTAAATATGAATTTCAGGTTCCGCACCTGCGCATTCTCCGCCGATTAGTTCGGGAAGGAATTCTCTGCAAATCACGCGATACGCAGGATGGTAAAGCCGACGGTAAGTCTCGCTGTGATGTATTGCCGGGCAGCCCGCCGCAACGTATTTCTTAAGAAAAGCCGACAGCGTTTCTTCGTCAAACGGAGTTTTCCCCTGCCGGCATATTTCTTTCAGCAAGCCGAGCTTTTTCAGCATTCCGTCCGTTGAACCCGTTCGAACCTCCGATGAACGCACAAAAAGCTCCGCAAGCCTTGAAAGCGGTATACCGTACCGCGCCAAAGGTTCAAGGTGCACCCGAACGAACATCCCGCCTGTTTCATCCGTCAATGGGTGTTCCCCGGCAGCGGCGGCTTTCGTTGTCAGCATACACGCTTCATACTCCCTCTTCAGATACTCCTCCGCAATCTCTTTGCTGCGCACAAAATGCCCGCAGCCGAATTCGCTTTGATAAAGCAGCTTTACTATGTCGTCCGGCTCACATTTCGGATACAGATCGATATGCCGCTCGATAACATGCCTCGTTTCCCGCAAAAAGGTTTCATCCCGTTTCGTATTTTTCATATTTCTCCCGCCCTGTTCTTTTTCTCGCGCTATTCTATCATATAGATAAGGCCAAATCAACAAGTCTATTTTGAATATCGTTGAATAGAATTTAAACAGGCCACTGTACGGCATCGTTTTCGGAAAAAGCAAAGGAAGTTTACCTTGTTTTTGAAAAACGGACTCATTCAGTGAATACGCGAACTTACGGAGGGCAATATGCCGGATACAAACAACAGCATCAGTCTTTCAGGCAGGGTTACGGACGGCCCGGAATACAGTCATACAATTTACGGAGAGGCTTTTTTCAAGCTTGTGCTCACCGTTCAAAGATTGAGCGGAACCGAGGATAAAATACCTGTCACCGTCAGCGAACGACTGCTCGGCGGCATCCCTGTTGAACACGGTATGTATTTTCATGTCCAAGGACAGATACGTTCCTATAATCAACAGACTGAAAAAGGCAGCAGACTTATCATCACCGTGTTTGCACGTGAATTCATTCCTGCTTCGGCGGATGAAACCGATGCTTTTGCATACAAAAACGAAGTTGAACTGTTCGGATACATCTGTAAGCCCGTAATATACAGAACGACTCCTTTTTTGCGTGAAATTGCGGACGTTCTGCTTGCAGTCAACAGACGGTACGGCAAATCCGACTATCTGCCCTGTATCGCATGGGGACGAAACGCAAGGTATTTGCAGGATATGAAGGTCGGCATCGGAATGCACGTTATCGGAAGGCTGCAAAGCCGCGAATATAAAAAAGTTTTTGAAGACGGAACGGAGGAAATGCGCACTGCATATGAGATAAGCTGCTCCGCCGTTGAACCTTTCGAACCGACACTGTCTGACTGATGCGGCGCATCTGCCGCAAATCAAGGCAGAACAAACACTTTCGACTGTTTTTTCGCTGTGCAGGCACGGCAAGCTGAAACCGCACTTGAAATCCACGCCCGATTGTGTTATATTCAACAAACAGTTTTGCCGAATGCGGCAGAGAGGTTGGTTTGTTAATAATGCGAATGTATCCGAAAGCAAAAGTATCCGAAAAGGCGGAACGCGCACTCAAAGGCGGGCACCCGTGGGTTTATGCGGAGGAGGTGCTTTCCGTTGACGGTGATTATACGAACGGCGGGCTTGTTGATGTTTATACAAAAAAGGATCGGTTCATCGGAACCGGGTTCATAAATGACAATTCCAAAATTCGCATTCGCATCTTTTCACGCAATGCAAACGACAGGTTTGACGATGACTTTTTCCGCAGGCGAATTCGTTACGCGCTTGAGTACCGCCAAACGGTCATGGGAAACGATTTTGACTGCTGTCGAATTATTTTCGGTGAAGCCGACAGTTTTCCCGGGCTGACGGTGGACCGCTTCGGGGATGTTCTTGTTTTTCAAATTCTCTCCCTCGGCACCGAAATGCTTAAGTCCCGCCTGTTTCCGCTGTTTATTGAAGTATTCAAAGAGTTCGGCATTAATATTCGGGCCGTTTGCGAAAGAAACGATGTCGCCATACGCGAAAAGGAAGGTCTGACTCAGCACAAGGGCTTTATCAGCTGTGATCTCCTGCCTCCCGCACCGGACAGCGGATTGGTAATGATTGAAGAAAACGGAATCAAATACGAAATCGACGTTATCAACGGACAAAAAACGGGCTTTTTCCTTGACCAGAAATATAACCGTCGTGCCGCTGCAAAGATTGCTGCCGGCAAAACGGTTCTCGATTGTTTCACGCATACGGGCGCATTCGCACTGAACGCCGCCGCTGCATGTGCAAAGCATGTCACTGCCGTTGATATTTCTGCGGACGCAATCCAAAAAACGCGCAGAAATGCGGAGCTGAACGGGCTTTCGGGCAGAATGGATTTCGTTTGCGCCGATGTCTTTGATTTTCTGACCGATATGGAATCCAATCGCAAACACGGTTATGATTACATAATACTCGACCCGCCCGCCTTCACCAAAAGTCGGGATACGATCGGCAGTGCGGTAAAGGGCTATAAAGCCATCAATGCAAAAGCAATGAAACTCCTTCCGCGCGGCGGCTATCTTGCAACCTGCTCATGTTCGCATTTCATGACCGATGAGCTTTTCCGTAAGATGCTTCACAATGCCGCAGAGGATGCAGGGGTTCAGCTGCGTCAAATCGAAGCGCGTCAGCAGGCTCCTGATCACCCGATTCTTTGGAATGTACCCGAGACGGATTATCTGAAGTTTTATATTTTTCAAATCGTTTAGTTTTTTGTTTCGGATAAATATCCAAAAGCATCCGTGCAGTTCCGCTGCTTTCGGATGCTTTTGTATGTTGTTCGGTTTTGATTGACCGCAGGCTGCACTAATCAATCTGAATTGTGTATCGCGTTGTACTCCGAAGCGGTGTTAAACTTCAACATCAACCGATTTTGTCCTCAAAAGAATCCACGCGGTTGAAATTCGCATGTTCGGTAATGTACTCCTTGCGGGGAGCAACCTTGTCTCCCATCAAAAGCGTTACAAGGTGTTCTACATACGCCGCGTCTTCAATCGTCACCCGCACAAGTGAACGGTTCTCCGGGTTAAGCGTTGTTTCCCAAAGCTGCTCCGGATTCATTTCACCCAAGCCTTTATACCGCTGCAAGGTGTACCCCTTCATGCCTTTCGTAATTCGGGCAAGTTCTTCATCGTCATAGGCATATGTAACATTGTTTCCCTTTTGAACCTTGTAAAGAGGCGGCATCCCCATGTAAACATGCCCTCCCGTTATCAGTTCCTTGGTGTAGCGATAGAAGAACGTAAGAAGCAGAGCGCGTATATGCGCACCGTCCTGATCGGCATCGGAGAGAATGATGATTTTATGATACTTAAGGTTTTTAAGCTCAAAATCCTCGCCTATGCCGGTTCCGAGGGCGGTTATGATGGAGCGGCATTCGTCATTTTCAAGCACCTGCTCAATGCGCCTTTTTTCAACATTCAACGGTTTGCCGCGCAGCGGCAGTATTGCCTGGAACCGTCTGTCACGACCCTGCTTCGCGCTGCCGCCCGCCGAATCGCCTTCAACGATGAAGAGTTCGTTTTGCTCCGGTGTTCTGCCCGTGCAGCTTGAAAGCTTGCCGACGAGAGGTGCGTTTTCAAGCTTGGACTTTTCACGCGCCATGGTTTTTGCTTTTCTTGCAGCTTCACGCGCTTTTGCCGCCTTCACCGCTTTGTCCGCAATTGCGGCGGCAAGATCCGAATTCTTAAGGTTTTCAAGTATCGGTGTCAACTCGTCCATAACAACAGCTTCAACCGCCGTACGCGCTTCGGTATTGCCGAGTTTTGTTTTCGTCTGCCCTTCAAACTGAATCGAACTCATTTTAAGCGACACGACCGCCGTGAGACCCTCGCGGAAATCCTCACCCGGCAGCGGCGCATCCTTCTCCTTAAGGATTCCGGTTCGACGGCAATAATCGTTCATGACCTTGGTCAGAGCGGACTTAAATCCGGTTTCATGCGTGCCTCCCTCGGTCGTCGGAATATTGTTGACATATGAAAAGATGCTTTCGGTATAGCCATCGTTATGCTGCATTGCAATTTCAACGATGATTGCATCTTTGCCCGTGCCGCGCATTCCGCGAAAGTATATCGGTTCTTTATACAGCGGGGTTTTTTCACTGTTAAGATAGCACACAAAATCCACAATGCCGCCGTCGTATTTGTACTCGCGGCTCTTATTTTCGTCCTTCAGCCTGTTGTCGGTGAATTTGAACGTTACCCCTTTGTTCAGGTACGCAAGCTCGCGCAGGCGTTTTGCAACGACTTCGAAATTCATTTCAATCGTTTCAAAAACACGTTTGTCCGGCAAAAATGTTACCCTTGTGCCCTGCCGCCGCGTCCTTCCGACCTCGGCAAGCGGCGCGACAGGAATTCCGGAATGCATGTTGCCGTCCGAATCTTCATAGCTGTGGAATTTGATTGAATACAGCTTGCCGCCCGTTGCAACCTCAACCTCAACATATTCGGAAAGCGCATTAACAACCGATGCACCGACACCGTGCAATCCGCCCGAGAAACCGTATGAATCGTTGTTGAATTTTCCGCCCGCATGGAGTTGAGTATAAACAACTTCAACGCCGGACACATGCAGCTTTTCATGAATGCCTACGGGGATTCCCCTGCCGTTATCCTCAACAACCACGGAATTATCCCTGTTAATCGTAACGCTGACGGTCGTTGCAAACCCGTTTGCCGCTTCATCAACGGCATTATCAACAATTTCCCAAAGCATATGGTGCAGACCCCTGCTTCCGGTGCTGCCGATATACATGCCCGGACGGACACGAACCGCCTCCAGGCCTTCCATTACCTTTATATCATCAACGGAATAATTGTGCTGATTTTGCATTTTTTCCTCCGTAATCAACAATCAGCCGACTGTTATTTTATATATCATCCAAATTTACAGCATTCCGAGTTCGCCGTTGACCCTTTTCAGCTCACGGCGCAGTTCCGTAAGTTCCGTTTCAAACGGGAACGGTTTTTCAGACTCCGAACGCAGCTCCGCCTCGTCCTGCTCCATACGCTCTATGCTGCCGAGTGTAGCTTCAAGCCGTGTTTTAAGGCCGTTAACAACGTTATCAAGCCTTGCAATGATGCCCATCGCGCTTTCGCTTAAATCTGAACGATAGGTCCCACTGCCCTTGAGCAGAAAGATTCGCCTTGCCCCCGAAATATCGTTCGCAAGAAAGAGTTTGAACCCCCGATATGTGCCGATTCGCTTTTCCTCACGTATAAAGGCATGTTCCGCAAGCAGCTCTATCAGCCTTTCGCCCGCATCGCGCCGCCGTGTATAATTCTCGCCCGCAAGCATCATTGAAAACCCCTCGCCGGTGTTTTGTTCCGCAAGAAGCATATCTTTTTGAAGAATGTCGCGCAGTTTCAGCAATTCACTGTTCTTTGCCGGCAGCTGCAAAAGCTGCTCCGCCGCTTCTGTCCTTGCGCGCTCATGCTTTGATTTCAAAACAAGTTTGCGCTGAAGTTCCGTTTCAAGCTCAATCTTCCGCTTTATGAGCGGGTTTCCGACGGCGAGTGACTTGACTTCGCTGTATGTGAGCACAACTTCATCAACCTCGTCACCGCTTCTGCTCGGGCAATCAACGTTTACAATTTGAGATATAAATCGTTGTTTGTTTTCAAGAAGCTGCCACGAATAAGCATCAAAGCTCCCGTTTGTGATGTAGCGATATATCATTACCTCGTCATTTCGATTGCCCTGACGCAGCATTCGGCCTTCACGCTGGGTAACATCCGACGGACGCCACGGAATATCAAGGTGATGCACCGCAAGCAGATTGTTTTGAACGTTCGCACCGATGCCGAGTTTGAAAGTTGAACCGATAAGCACACGTATGCGTCCCTTGCGAACTTTGTTAAAAAGCGTTGTTCGCATTGCGTCGTTTACAGCATCATGAACGAACGCAATTTCATCCGCGGGCACGCCGCGCAGGATAAGCTTTTGTTTTATATCGTCGTAAAGATTGAACCCGTCCTTCGGCGTGCTTTGGTCAAGGAACACAAGCTGGGTCAGTTTATCGCGTTCACTCCAGATTCTGAACACATTTTCAACGCATGTATTAAGTTTTGAATTCGGATTATCAGGCTCCTCGGGGTTAACAAGACGCATGTCGAGAGCGGCTTTTCTGCCGTCCGTCGTGATTTTCAGCATGTTGTCCTCCGTTCGGGCAACGCTGCCGCTCTTTACCGCCTCTGCGCGCACCGCAAGCTCCTCAATATACTTTCTGAGGGACTCGCTTGCCGGAACGGTACAATTGATATAATTCACCTTATGCGGAATCCTTTTATCATCTTCCGGAGTAAAATACAAATCCGCAATATCCGAAAACAGCAGCGACAGTTCGGGCAGGTTATAGTACCTGCTGAGCCTGCGGCGCAGCCGATAGCCTATACCGTTCGCCTCAACTTCGAATTCTTCCGTAACCTCGGAAAACATTTTGACCCAATTGTCAAACTCAAGCAGATTCAGCTCGTCCATATGTTCATAGCCGAGGTACCGCTGCATCGTGTACATGTCCGAAACGGAGTTTGTGATCGGGGTTCCTGTTGCAAAAACAGCACCCCGTCCGTCATGCGTGCGCTGTATGTAGCGGAGTTTTGCCATCAAATCATCGCACTTTTTCGAGCCCTTCGGGTTCAGCCCCGGCAGACTGCCGTGTTTGGTTTCAATACTGATGTTTTTAAAATTATGCGCTTCGTCAACAAATATCGTGTCGATCCCGAGGTCATCGAAAAAAACGGCACCCTTCGGAAGAGTTTGTTCCTCCTCCCAGAGCTTTTGCAGCCTGTGTTCAATACGCGACGCAAATCTGTTCAGCACGATATATGCATCGCTGTACACCGCACTGCGCATGGACTCCGCAATTTGCGCAAGGTGTGCGTTCAATTCGCGTTCACGCTCCCCGCGCGAAAGCGGGATAAGCGAAAAACTGCCGTAACCCATGATTATCGCGTCACAGTCGCTTTCAATAATCTGTTTCAAAACGCGGTTCCTGTTTGCGGGAGTGAAACTTTTCGGTTCAATTACAATGACCTCCGCCGCAGGATAAAGCCGGGTGAACTCATAATGCCATTGTTCGAGAATATTATTCGGAACAACAAACAGATTGCGTTTTGAAATGCCAAGCCGGCGCATTTCCATTGCCGCTGCCGCCATGACATAGGTTTTCCCCGCGCCGACCTGATGCGCCAGCAGGATATTTTTTGAATGCACGATTCTTTTCACGGCATCCAGCTGATGCTTTTGCAGCTTAATGTTCGGATCTTTGCCCGGAAGGAGCATTCTGCTGCCGTCAAAATGCCGCGGACGGATCGCACAGAAGTTTTCGTTGTAGTAGTTAAGCAATTGACTTCTTCTCGGCTCATCCCTGAATAGCCAGAATGAGAATCTTTCCGCAATCTGCCGCGCTCTCTCCTGCGCAAGCAGAGTTTCGGCTCTGTTGACACGGCGAACCTGCTGTTCCTTGCCGTAAGGAATATATGTATCGTAAACGGCAATTTCGCGCGAATTGAGCATTCGCTCTATAATCTCAAAAGCGTTCATGCGTTCCGTGCCATAAGTAAGTTTTGCACGCGTAAAGTCCGTGAAATGCTTTTTTCCGTGAATTATATAATGATTTGCGGCGCGAATGTATTCAACGCTGATTTTCGGCTTTCCTGAAGCGGAACGGATACCGATTAAAGCAATTATAAAATCACGGTAGACCCAAGCGGGAATCCACGGACTGCCCATTGACGCCTTTATCTGCCCCGGCTGCACAACGGGCGGCATCACAACCTCAAGCGCAGAGATATTTTCCGAAAAATCCCAATCATCCGGCATTTGTTTTCGGGTATTAGATTCATCCCCTGCCGTTTTTGCGGTTTCAGCCTGCTGCTCAAGTGCCGATTTTGCGGCAGCAAGCTTTTTCATAATATTTCCGGAAAGGTATTCCTCCGCCGTAACAAAACAGCTCTTTTCGGGATCATAGTAAATCGCACCCTTGAGAGATTGAAATGCTTCCGCTTTATCGACCCGCGCCAGCGCGCAGATAAAATCAATATCAACCCTGCCGATATAATCCACGCAGCGTTCAAGAGCGGAATGCACCGTCAGTGTTTCAGGCGGGTTTTCATTCAGTTGCGAACCGTTTTCTGTCAACTTGCATCCTTTCAGGTTTAACAATATGTTTTTGTTTTCAGCCGAACTCAAAAATCAGCCGAGTCATTCGCTGCAGCAAAGGATCAGTCCCTGCTGTTTACGAAAGCTGCCCAAACCGGCATCCGCGCGATTAAGTGCATTCGCATCAAATGCTTCCGAGCGGGTGGAATATCGGTTTCATTCTTTGGAACGTCGCAATCAGCGGAATGCCTGCCGCCGCTGCAAGTTTCTCCGCCTCCTTTATGCGCTTTGCGACCCTGTCGCTTCTGTGTGCATCGGAACCGGTTGTTATATATTGACCGCCGAGATCGCGGTAAAGCTTTAATACATCCTCACCCCAGCAGGGATCATCCCACCATGCCGAAGTGTTGATTTCAATTCCCTTTCCGTTTTTTGCAAGATATGAAAAAATCTCCGCAAAAAGCTCCTTTGAAACATCAAGCGTCATTCGCCTGTCCTCATACGGCGAATACTTTGCAATGAAGTCATAATGACCGAGTATGTTCATGTAATCGCAGGTTTTAATACCTGTGAGAATCGTCTGAAGGTAGGAAAGGTATGCATCCTGTTTTGTTTTTCCGATGTAGTATTCCGGATAGTAAACATCAAATCCGTCCACAACATGTATTGAACCGATAACAAAATCGAGGTCATGCGGCGCGATGTACTGCCGTGCTTTTTCGGCGCAGTTCCCGTCGTTCAGAGCAACTTCCGCTCCGCGGCGTATGCGCACTCCTTTATACAGTCCGTTGTAAGGCAATAGCTGTTCTCGCAGTGCACCGAGATCCGATGGCTGCATTGACTTATCGCCGTTATCGAAATCAACATGATCCGTGAAGCAAATCTCACTCAATCCGCGCTCGGCGGCGGCTTCAAGCTGCTCCGTCACCGTTGCGGATGCATCTGCCGAATAATTCGTGTGTACATGGTAATCTATCATAATGATTCTCCTCCGTGCCGATTCATCGCCCTTTTCGGAATGACAATTATATCACGTTCGTGCAATATATTCAATATGTTTTTCCCGTGAGTGCAATAATTTGCATGAATCGGCCTCCCGATACATTATTTGCTGTGTGCACACAGTTCGACCGTGCCGCCGCGCCTTGGAATAAAAAAGTTCGTTTTTTTGCAAGTTCAATATGGTTTTGCAGGCCGTCGCAATGCATTCGCATCGTATTCAAAATAAAAAGCCGCCCGACTTACGTTTTCGGAACGGCATTTCAATATCGGTTTAACAGACAAAGTTTAATCAGTGCGGCGTTCGGGTTCAGAATTAAGCGCAGCTTATCAGGACTCGTTTGCGGAGTTTTGGTCATTTTGACGACTGCCGCATGTTTCTTCTTTTTCAGTCCGCTGTTTCTCCCACTCGATTTTTTCGAGCCGTCTCTCGCGGCCCTCCATAATTCGCCTGATATTCGGAAGGTGAGCAGTGATGACAACAGCGGCAATCACAACTGCAATGAGCATCAGCGGAATATTGCCCCGGTTGCGGTAAATCACAAGGGCAGTCGCGATTATCGTGCCGACAACAGAGCCTACGGAAACCATTTTTGTTATTGCAATAAGAATAACCGCACAACCGACAGCAATGAGCAGCTGAACCGGGGACAGCACAAGCAGACCGCCAAGCGCGACCGCAACGCATTTCCCTCCGCGGAACTCATAAAAAACAGGCAGCAAATGCCCGAGTATCGCACCCAACAGCCCTATGCAGCCGAGTATTCCGCTCAGATTTTCGGGCATGACATAATTCGAAAACAGTGCCGGAGCAATTGCCGCAGCGGCGTAACCCACGCCGACGCTTGCCGCACCCTTCGCACTGTCGCTCGCCAAACAGATAAGCCCCCATTTCCAGCCGAAGGTTCTCAATACATTTGTTGAACCTGCATTGCCGCTTCCGCAGGCATGGATATCCGTGCTTTTGCTTCGTGCAATCTTCACCGCACTCATTATGCTGCCGAGAAGATAACCCGCAATGAGGCAAAAAACGGACAGAAGCACAGTTATCATAGTTTTCCCTTTCAGTTACCGCATTTTAATCAGGCTCAGAACTTAAATCGACCGCAGGAATGCATTTTTAAGAACCGCATACCGTGCATCAGCAGCCGAAATATGTCCTTGCAATTCCTGCATCAATCCGAATCTGCTCCTTAAGAGCGTCCAGCGATTCAAACTTTTTGACATCGCGGATTTTTTTAACGAAACATACCGACATCGGAAGTCCGTAAATATCCTCGTCATAGTCAAAAATATGCGTTTCTATCGTGCGTTTTGTTCCGCCGACAGTCGGGTTCGTTCCGATGTTCGTGCAGGCAGGCATTATGTCGCCGTTGACGCGTGCCATGCTCACATACACTCCGTCTGCGGGAATCACGCGGGCGGAATCGGGTTCAATATTCGCCGTCGGATAGCCGATTGTCCTTCCTATACGCTTGTTTTGAACGATTATGCCGTCAAGGGCATAAGCTCTTCCCAAAAGGAGCTGTGCATCCTGAACGTTCCCGCATGTTATCATGTTTCGAACTCTCGTGCTTGAAACAGGCTCGCGCCCCAAAAGCACGGGTTGAATAATCGCCGTTTTGATTCCGTATTTTTGGCAAAGCCTTTGAAGCGTCTCGCTGTTCCCCTGCTTTTTCTTTCCGAAAGTGTAATTAAACCCGGCAACAATAATCTTTGGGTTCAATCTTTCGGCAAGCATTCGGATAAAACTCTCTGCGGAAAGGTCGCGAATCGCACTTGTAAACTCAACCTCATCAACCAGCTCAATGCCCTGCCTGCGCATAAGAGCGGTGCGGGTTTCATTGCTGCAAAGCCGAAGAACTTTTTTGCCGAAAAGCTCCTGCGGATGATTCTTAAACGTAAACACAGCGGGAACAAGTCCGGATTGCCGCGCTATCAAAACGGCTGCGTCAATTATCTTCTTGTGACCGACATGCATTCCGTCAAACATGCCGAGAGCAACCACCGTACCCGGTTTGGCTGCGTTCGTATACTCTGTGCCCGGCGTGTTAATTTTGTCCTTGTTCTGCATCAAACGCTCATTTCTCCTTCCCGAACCATACGGTGATATGCAATCCGGAATCATCCCGCAGCGCAAGACCCATGAATTCATTTTCAAGATACAGTCTGTAGACCGTTCCCGGCTCAGCCTGCCCGCATTCAACCGAAGCTCCGTTTGAAATAAGCGTCCTTTGCTTTTCGGAAAGGTTAAAAAGGCGAAGTTCCGGCAGGTGCCGCGCAGCCTCGTCAACGGGAACAACAACCGATTGAAGTTCCCCCGCTTCCTTCAGTTCCTTCAGTTCCGCGATCGTATGCGCTTCGCTGATGTCGAAGGTTCCGGAAGCGGTTCGCAGCAGAAACGGCATGTATGCACAGCAGCCGAGGACCCGTCCGATGTCCCTGCAAAGCGAACGGACATATGTGCCTTTTGAGCATCGAATGCGGATGAGGAAGCTGTTTTGTTCGAGTTCACAAATGGTTTCAAGCAAAAAAACTCTGATTCTCCGCCTGCGTTCCTCAACCGGAGCTGCAACGCTCCCGTTGCGTGCCAGCTTGTACATTTTAACGCCGTTCACACTCAAAGACGAATAAATCGGCGGCACCTGCTCAATTTCGCCTATGAAATCAGGCAAAATTTTTTCAAGCTCCGCTTTTGAAACCATGCGGCTGCTTTCGGCGATCACCGTGCCGCAGGCATCCTCCGTGTCGGTTTCCGCTCCGAACCGAATCTCCGCAATGTATTCTTTTTCTTTATCAACAAGATAGTCAAACAGGCGGGTTGCCCTGCCTATGCAGATGGGTAAAACGCCCGCCGCAGCAGGGTCAAGCGTTCCCGTATGTCCGACGCGCCGTTCGCCGAAGATTCTGCGTATATCCACCACGACATCGCTCGATGTCATTCCCGGCGGTTTCAGCACGCTGACTACTCCTTCAAATTGCATTGTTAATCAATAATTCCTTTGTTGTTCTGTTGAAAAGCATCCTTGCTTTTCATTCGGGCATTAATGCGTATCGGGAGAAGAATCGTGTTTCTCATCCCTTTTCAGCTCTGCAATTGCCGCCTCTGTCGCGCTCGCAACAACGGTTGAAAGGGGCAGCCATGCCGTGTATCCGGCCGCTCTTTCATGCCCGCCGCCGCCGAATTTGTTTGCAATTCGGCAAACGTCCCCGATATCCTTGCTGCGAAGGCTGACTTTAAAACTTCCGTCCGCGCCTTCACGGATAAAAATTGCGATTTTAACGCTGTCGATATCACGAACACAGTCAACAATGCCTTCGCAATCCTCGTTTGTTGCATCAAAGCTCAGCATCTGAGCTCTTGTAAGCACGCCTATGCCGATTCTGCCTTCATCCTCAAGACGAATCCTTGATGTCACAAAGCCCTGAACCCTTGTTTTCGTGTACGGCACCGTTCGGTAAATCAGTCGGTTGACCTCCGAAACATCAACCAGTTTCTTTTCAATGAAATCGGCAATTATCCGCAAAGCATTCGGTGTTGTGTTGCTGTATGAAAGGTTGCCCGTGTCGGTGACTATTCCGGTATAAAGGCAAATTGCGGATCGCTTATCGATTGCAACACCGAACATGCCGTAAAGCTCATAAACAATCTCCGCCGTTGCCGCCGCATCCGAAACAACAAGGTTCACTTCGGCATAATGCGGGTTCGTAACATGATGGTCAACACATGCCTCTGCCTGCGCGGCATCGAACAAACGCACAGCACGGCCGAAACGCGGCTTGTCCGCACAATCAACGGCAATGACGCGGCAATAGCCCTCGGCATCCTCGGGCATTTTGACGGTTTCCGATTCCGGCAGGAATCCGTAAATCTTCGGAACGGGGTTCGAGCAAACGACCTCTGCAGTTTTTCCGAGAGCGTTCAGCAGCAGTTTCAGCGCGAGTGCCGAACCCAGGGTGTCTCCGTCCGGGGAAATGTGCGTGAGCAGCGTGAAACTCTGCCCATCGGATATAAACTTTCGGACATCGGCGAACTCCGCCCCATGTTTAGTCTTCATTTTGGGTGTTTTCCTTATCTTCTTCCGCATTGTTCCGATTCGCGTCAAGCTGAGCGCGCTCGGTTTGCAGTTTGTTGATTATTTCGGAAATATGCACGGAATACTCGATTGAGTCATCAAGGGTGAACTTCAGAGTCGGTATTCGGCGGATATCGATTCTGCGCCCAAGCTCTCTTGCAATAAATCCTTCCGCACGGTTGAGCTGAGCAACGGTTTCTTTTCGAACCGAATCATCCTTATCGTACACACTGACCCGAACCTTTGCAAGCTTCAGGTCGTTTGTTGCTTCAACGAGCATTATTGTCGTCATTGGAGATATTCTCGGATCTTTCATCTCGCGGACGATTTCGCTCAGTGCTTTTTTGATTTCTTCATTTATTCTGTCGTATCTGACTGATGCCATAAGCTCCCTTTCGGATTTTGAATCCCTGCCGCCGAAATGCTGCATTTAAATTTCCGTCGTTCAAGCCCACCTTTGCAAACGGCCTTCTCCGCGTTCCGAATGACTGTTCTTCGGACACATGCCGGTTCTCTGTTAATGCGTAAACGCTCCGGCGGAAATTTATCTGATCAGCGTTGATTTAATCCCCGGTCTGTACCTCGGCGCAAAAAGCGTTTCCGGCACAGCCGGGGACGGATTATTCTGTTGTCAGCGTTTAACCTCTTCCATCGTGTAGGCTTCTATAACATCGCCTTCGTGAATATCGTTGAAGTTCTCAATGCCTATGCCGCATTCATAACCGGCAGCAACCTCGCGGACATCGTCCTTGAACCTGCGCAGCGATGCAATTTGGCCTTCATGAACAACCACGCCGTCGCGAACAACGCGAACCTGCGCATTGCGCTGAACCTTGCCGTCCTGAACGTATGCACCCGCAATCGTGCCGACGGAGCTGACCTTGAACGTGTTTCTGACGCTTATTGTACCCAAATGCACTTCTTTGAATACGGGCTTGAACATACCCTTCATAGCGTTTTCAACATCTTCAATCGCCTGATAAATGATGCGGTAGGTGCGGACATCGACCTTTTCCTGCTCCGCAAGATTGCGTGCTCCGCTGTCGGGGCGGACATTGAAACCGATTACGATTGCATTTGAAGCGGAAGCGAACATAACATCCGACTCCGTGATCGCGCCTACGCCGCCGTGAATGCACTTCACGCGGACTTCCTCGTTGGAAAGCTTTTCGAGAGCCTGTTTAACAGCCTCAACCGAGCCGTGAACATCCGCTTTGACAACGATGTTGAGCGTTTTGACTTCGCCCTCGGCAATATGGCTGAACAGATCCTCCAAGCTGACCTTGGACAGGTTTTTAAGCTGCTCCGCTTTGATTCTGTTGCGGCGTTCCTCCGCAACCTTTTTGGAAACCTCTGCAACGTTCATGATATCGCCTGCGGAAGGCACTTCGTTGAAGCCGAGAACTTCGACCGGGCAGCTCGGGCCTGCGGTTTTGACGTTTTCGCCCCTGTCGTTCATCATTGCACGAACCCTGCCGTATGCAATGCCCGCAACAATGGGATCGCCGATTTTCAAAGTGCCGTTCTGCACAAGAACGGTTGCAACAGGACCTCTGCCCTTGTCGAGCTGAGCTTCAATGATGGTTCCCTTTGCCGCTTTGTTCGGGTTTGCCTTAAGGTCAAGAACATCCGCCTGCAAAAGAACCATTTCAAGCAGCTCATCAAGATTCTGCTGTTTCTTTGCGGAAACGGGGACGCATATCGTATCGCCGCCCCAATCCTCGCACACGAGACCGTGTTCCGTCAACTGCTGTTTGACTCTTTCCGGGTTGCTCTCGGGCTTGTCGATCTTGTTCACCGCAACGATGATGGGAACACCCGCCGCCTTTGAGTGATTGATAGCCTCAACGGTCTGCGGCATAATGCCGTCATCCGCAGCAACAACAAGGATTACAACGTCCGTGACCTGTGCACCTCTTGCGCGCATTGAAGTAAATGCCTCGTGGCCGGGAGTGTCGATGAAAGTTATCATCCTGCCGTTGCATTCAACCGTGTAAGCACCGATATGCTGAGTTATGCCGCCCGCTTCACCCTCGGTAACATGAGTTTTGCGGATCGCATCAAGCAGGGAAGTTTTGCCGTGGTCAACATGGCCCATGATCGTGACAACGGGAGGACGGGGAACAAGATCTTCCTCTGCATCCACTTCTTCGGCATTCTCCTGCATCGTCTCCTCATAAGTCTTTGCAACCTGGTGCTCAAGCTCGATATCGTATTCCATTGCAACAAGCTCACAGGTCTCAAAATCGATATCCTGATTGATGTTTGCAACAATGCCCATCATGAACAGCTTTTTGAGAATTTCCGCTGCGGGTTTTCCGATTTTTTCAGAGAAATCACGTACCGTTATCGTTTCTGTCGTTATAACCGCTTTTTCGATAACAACGGGTTCGGGTTTGCGATATTGAGTTTGTTTTGCGGCTTTCTTCTTTCTGCCGCCGTAGGATCCGCCGTCATCCTCCCAGTTTTTCGCGGAGGGAGCGGTTTCCTTCATGATCGTCTTTTTGTTCTTTGCCTTCTTTTCGGTGTCGAAGGTGCGAACATAGCTGCTCTTGTTTTCAGGCGCACGATTTTCCTTTTGAATAATTGCAGGTGCTTCTCCGGGCTTTCTGCCGACGGGGCGTTGCTGCGGACGCTGCTGCCTGTTCTGCTGTGCATCCTTGTCATCCGGACGGCCGAAACCGCGGTTATCTCCTCTGCGCTCGCCCTGCGGTCTGTCACCGCGTGCGTTCCTGTCGTAGGAAGGCCTGTCGCCCTGCGGTCTGTCACCGCGGGAATTTCTGTCGTAGGAAGGCCTGTCGCCCTGCGGTCTGTCGCTGCGGGAATTTCTGTCGTAGGAAGGCCTGTCGCCGCGGCGGCCGTCGTTCGTTCTTTGCGGACTGCGGCTTCTGTCGGAATTCCTTCCGTTTTCGGGAGACTCGTTCTTCTTGGGCTGCTCTGCATTTTCGGTTCGTTCCGCAACACGTTCGGAAGAGTCGGACTTTGCGGAAATTTCGGTTTTTTCCGCTGTATTCTTAGCTTTTGCAGCCTGTTCGCTGTTTTGTTTTGTTTCTTTGTTTGCTCCGGGCATTTCTTTGTTGTTTTTATCCTTTGTTTCTTGCGCGTCATTGACACTGTCTGCGACCTTGTCAGCAACGTTATTCCGAACCGGTTCTGCCTTTTCGGGCTTATGTTCGGCGGGCTTATCCACGTTTTGTTCCTGTTCCCGTTCCGCCGCCTTTTCGGGTTTGTTTTCTTCGGGCTTCGGCGCGGGCTGCACCGGCTTTTGCTCGGGCGGTTCGGGCTTTTGCGCGCCCTTCTCGGGCTCCCTGTCCGCATTTTCGGGTCTCGGTTCACCCTGCACCTTTTCCGCCTCCGCCTTTGGTGCTTTTTCGGTGCCTGCATCAGCGGCATTTCCCGCTGCGGAATCGCGATCGCTGACGTAAACGCCGCGCTGCTCGTCCGAATTGAGGTATTCAATCAAACGTTCAGCCTTTTCTTTTTCTCTGCGTTCCGCCTCTGCGGCGCGCTCCTTGCTGATAAGTTTGCTTTCATGGCGTTTTGCCGCTTGGAGAGAATTGCCGATGTCTGTTTTGAGGACGCTCGTTTTATCCAGCAATTCCTGTGCTGCGGCTTGGATCCTTTTTGCGTTATTTAATAATTCAGCCTTTGTCATCGGTCATTGCCTCCGTAAGTTCAGTCATTGCTTCATTGTTTTTGTTGGAATTTTTAATTATCATTGCCGAAAAACCTTCGTCCGTCACGGCGGCAACCATTCTGGCAGGTTTTCCGATCGCGCTGCCCATTGCACGGATTCTTATCAGCGGAATGTTTCTGAAGCTGCATGCATCCCGCCATTGTTTTTTTGTGTTTTCGGACGCGCTCTCATCGAGCATAACAAGCTTTGCCGTTCCGGATCTGACGGCTTTCTCAACCGAAAAATCTCCGGAAGCAATTTTGCCCGCTTTCATCGCCAAACCGATTGAATTGTTGAGTTTTGCGTTGGTTGTTGTCAAAGCAGCTCACCCCTCTTTGTTGTTCGCGGATGAGTTCGGCAAATCGGGCACCGCTTCGCGCTTTTCTTCCGCCGAATTTTGCGGTTCGGTTTTTGAGTGCTCAACCTGCGCCGCAAGCCTGTCAAAGACTTCGGGTTCGATTTTTTGAGAGAATGCCCTTTCAAGCGCATGTGTTTTAACGGCTTTTTTAAGGCATTCTTCCGTTGGGCATACATACGCACCGCGTCCCGCAGCTTTTCCTGTTAAGTCAACGGAAATCTGCCCGTCTTTGCTGCACACAACGCGCACGAGTTCTCTTTTGGGCCGCATCTCACGGCAGCCGACGCACATGCGCAGAGGGATTTTCTTTTGCAATTCGCAACCTCCGTACCGAAGTTCGTTCCGATTCACCAAGAACCTCGGTTAAAATTTAAATCATGTTTGAAATTTTGTTTCGGTGAAAATCAGATGTTCTGCCCGCCGAAATCATCAAAATTCATCGGAGCACCGTTGAACCCCTGCTCTCCGAATGCCTCGTCATCATTGAACATATCGTTTCCGCTTTCGCTGCCGGGAACGCCGTCAACGGAACCCATCTCAAGTTCCATATCCGCTTCAGCCTGGGAATGACTCTTGATATCTATCTTCCAGCCTGTGAGCTTTGCGGCAAGCCTTGCGTTCTGTCCTTCCTTGCCGATTGCAAGTGAAAGCTGATTATCGGGAACAATGACCTTTGCAGCCTTTTCCGCTTCGTTAATGTAAACCATCAAAACCTTTGCGGGACCGAGTGCCTTTGCGATATAAACCGCAATGTCGGGATCCCACTCGATGATGTCCATTTTTTCGTTATGGAGCTCGTTGACGATGTTTTCGACCCTTGTGCCGCGTTGTCCGACGCATGCACCGACGGCATCAACCTGGGGGTCAAAGCTTGCAACCGCGATCTTGGTGCGCTGTCCGGCCTCACGCGCAACAGACTTTATCTGCACGACCCCGCTCTGAATTTCAGGTACTTCAAGCTCAAACAGCCGCTTTACAAGGCCGGGATGCGTCCTTGAAACGATAATCTGCGGGCCTTTCGTGTCGCGCTGTATTTTCAGAACATAAACCTTGATGTGGTCATTCGGCGCATAGTTTTCGCCGACGATAACCTCATTGAACGGAATTATGCCGTCGGTTTTGCCGAGTTCAACATAAACACCGTTCTTTTCGACGCGCTGAACGATTGCCGTCAGAACTTCGTATTCTTTGTCGGAATATTCCTCAAAGATTGCGCCCTGTTCCGCTTCGCGAATGCGCTGCATAACGACCTGCTTTGCAGTCTGCGCCGCGATCCTGCCGAAATTCTTTGTGTCCGCTTCTTCCTCGAGAACATCGCCGATTTCATAAAGCGGATTTATCTGCTTTGCTTTTTCAATTGAAATTTCCGTAAAGGGGTTTTCAACCTGTTCAACAACGGTTTTGGAAGCCCAGATTTCGATTGCACCTGTTTCGCGATCCAGATTCGCACGGACGTTGCAGCTCACATTGTAGTTCTTTTTATAGGCACTTACAAGTGCGGATTCGATAGCATCCGCAAGGATATCAACGGAAATCCCGCGCTGTTTGCTGATTACGTTAAGCGCACTGATAAGCTCGGCATTGTTCTTCATTATATTTATACTCCTTAGAAATCACAAATATTTTTCGGTTTAAAATTTAAATTTTTTGAACCCGCAGACCCGGGAATGTTTAAAAATCTATGTGCGGACGCACGAGTGCCGCCTGCCTGCGCCCAACGGTGACCGTTTCCGAAGCTTCGCCGGGCTTTCGCGGCAATGTGCGAACCGTAAATGATTCCGCATCAAACGAAACAAGCTCTCCGCAGAACTCCTTTTTGCCTTTCAGCGGCGCATAAAGCTTCACGTCGATCGTTTTGCCGATGCTGCGCTGAAAATCTTTGTCTTTTTTCAGCGGGCGATCTATGCCGACGGAGCTGACCGAAAGATAGTATGCCTGTTCAATCGGATCCGCTTCATCAAGAATCGGATCAACAGCATTGCTCACAATTTCGCAATCGTCAAGTGAAATTCCGTTTTTACTGTCGATATAGAGGGTGAGAACCCAGTTGTCGTATTCCTTTTGATATTCAACATCATAGAGCTCATAGCCCAATTCACGAACTTTTGATTCCGTGAGTTCAAAAATCCTGTCTGTCAGCTTCAACCGCAATTCCTCCGAAACGCAATGCATGCGCAAGGTTTTTTCAAAATTAAAGAGCGGGTTTTGCCCACTCTTAAATGCACGAATAACTCATGCCGCTCATCCGAAATGATGCATTTGAACACAAATTCAAGGCTTAAACGCATCAAAAAACTCATTACTGAGGTAAGCATACCATACTTTGCCTCAAAAAGCAATAGCTTTCCGAAAAAACATTGCATATATTGCGGAATTTTCCGAATATCGCTCGGTTCGGATGTTCCTGCTGTCCGTGCGGCGTCCCGTCAGAACATTGAGACCTGATCACTGTCCGGTAAATCGTTAAGGCATCCGAGGGCATCCAACTTTTCCATCACGGCGGAATTTGCGCGGGTACGCTTCACAAACTCCTCGCGGGAAATGAATCGTCCTCCCTCCGCGCCTTTTTCGATCAGCAGAGCGGCGTTATCACCCAAGCCGGCAATAGCATTGAACGGCGGGCGAAGCTTGCCGTCCTCAACAGTGAAACGCGTTGCTTTCGATTTGTAAATATCTATCGGGAGCAGCTCGATTCCGCGCAGATTCATCTCGTAGACCATTTCAAGGATAACTATCTGTTCCTCGTCCTTTGTTTCAAGTTTATCCTTTGCCTTAAGCTCCTCAAGATTGCCGAGTACGCGTTTCGCGCCGCTGAGGCACTGTTCAATATCAAATTTATCCGCACGAACCGTGAAATAAACCGCATAGAACGCAAGCGGGTAATGCACCTTATAATATGCTACGCGGAAAGACATCATAACATACGCCGCTGCATGAGCGCGCGGGAACATATACTTGATTTTTTTGCAGCTGTCGATATACCACTGCGGAATATTGTTTTCGTGCATTGCATCCTCCATCTCGGGCTTAAGTCCCTTGCCTTTTCGGACGCTCTCCATCGTTTTAAATGACAGCGAGGGTTCTCCGCCGTGTGCAATGAGATAGTTCATAATATCGTCGCGTGTGCATATAACCTCCATCAGCGTTGCGGTGCCGTCCCGCACAAGATCCTGCGCATTATTAAGCCACACATCCGTGCCGTGGGAAAGTCCGGCGATACGAACAAGCTCTTCCATTGTTGTCGGACGCGTATCCATCAGCATTCCGCGAACAAAGTTTGTTCCGAATTCGGGAATGCCGAGGCTGCCGACATCGCATTTCAGCTCCTTAAGGGATATTCCGAGTGCCTCATCCGACTTAAAGATTGACATTGTTTCTTCATCGTGCAGCGGAATACTCTTCGGATCTACGCCCGTTATATCCTGAAGCATTCGCAGCGTTGTCGGGTCATCATGTCCGAGAATGTCAAGTTTGACAAGTTTGTCGTCCAATGCATGGAAGTCAAAGTGTGTTGTTATGCTTTCCGCATCGATTTTTTCCGCCGGATGCTGCACGGGACAAAAGTCAAAAATCTCCAAATCTTCCGGGACGATCACAATGCCGCCCGGATGCTGCCCCGTTGTTCGGCGCGTGCCGACACAACCCATTGCAAGACGGTTTTTTTCCGCTTCGGAAAGGTTCAGCCCGTATTCCTCGCAATAGTGCAGTACATAACCGTATGCGGTTTTATCCTTGACGCCCGAAATCGTGCCCGCGCGGAAGGCATGACCTTCACCGAACATGACCTCCGTAAACTTGTGCGCAACGGGCTGATATTCGCCCGAAAAGTTAAGATCGATATCCGGAGTTTTATCACCCTTGAAACCAAGGAAAGTTTCAAACGGAATTTCATACCCTTCCCGTCGCAGCGGAGTTCCGCAGTTCGGGCAATCTTTCGGCGGAAGGTCAATCCCGCAGCGTGAGTCATCGCCTACATCGGGAAATTCGCTGTATTTGCAATTCGGGCAGCGATAATGCGCGGGGAGCGCGTTTACCTCGGTTATCCCCGCAAGGTGTGCAACAAAGGACGAACCGACCGAACCCCTTGAACCGACAAGATAGCCGTCGCTGAGGGATTTTGAAACGAGTTTCTGCGCAACCATATAGAGTGATGAGTAACCGTTGCCGATGATTGAGTTCAATTCCTTATCGAGTCTTTTTTGGACGATTTCCGGCAGCGGATCCCCGTAAAGCTCGTGTGCGGTGTTCAGGGCAAGGCCCTTAAGTTCATCCGCCGCGCCCGGAAGTTCCGGCGAGTAAGTTTGTTTTTCGTCCAAAAACGGGCGGAGCTGAGAACACATATCGGCAATCAAATTTGTATTCTTAACAACAACTTCAAACGCCTTATCACTGCCGAGATATTGAAACTCCGCAAGCATGTCTTCCGTTGTTCTGAAATAAAGAGGCGGCTGAACCGCTGCGTCTTTGAAATTCTGAGAGCACATCAGTATTGCGCGGAAAATCGAATCCTCCGGTTCGATAAAATGAACGTCTCCCGTTGCAACAACGGGTTTGTTCAGTTTTTCGCCGAGTGCAACAATACGGCGGTTGAAATCGCGAAGCTCTTCATCATCCTTTGCAAGCCCCTCGCGCACAAGGAAGGCATTGTTTCCGATCGGCTGAATTTCAAGGTAATCGTACCATGAAGCTATCTTCAGCAATTCCTCCTCGCTTTTTCCGTCCACCATTGCACGGAAAAGCTCACCGGCCTCACATGCCGTGCCGATTATAATACCCTCGCGGTGCAGGTTGAGAAGACTGCGCGGAATACGCGGTGTCTTATAAAAATGGTCAAGGTTTGAATACGAAACCAATTTATACAGATTCTTAAGTCCGGGCTGCGTTGCCGCAAGCAGCACTATGTGGTTCGTTTTCTGCTTGTGAAGATTTTTTATCGTGCAGTCAATCAGCGGAACCGTCGAAACATTCAGCTCACGGCATTTGCTCAGCAAATCGGCCGTGTTTTTTGCTGTCCATTCCGCTGCCGCACCCGCATTCAGCTCCGGAAGCTGTCTTTCCTCCGCCTTTAAGTCACGGCGCAGATACTGCATCAGCATTGAGCCCGAAACGCAGTTTTTGCTGAGCCCGAGTTCCTTTCCGTGCCCTGCCGCGGCAGTCAGTTCATGCAGCAGATCAAGATGTTCCGGGCAATGCAGAACAAGCGCCGCCCCTCCCGCAAAATCCGAAAGCATATTCACCGCTTCGGAAAGCAGAGGTGCACCGTCAATATCATCATCCGTGTAACCCGTCAGCTTTGCAATGCGCGGAAGCTGAGGGACGCCGGGGTTCACCGGAGTTCTGAATGTTGAAATAACGCGCCCGAACGAATCGAACTTCACTGCGCCGATATCAAACACGCGCCCGTGAATGCCGCTTCCGAAATATGTCACCGCAACGGCACAATACTCCCTTTCAAGCGGAACAAGTTCGCAATCGGGAAGCAGATAGCCTTCGCAGCCGAATATAACCTTTATATTGTTCTTTTTGGCGGCTTTTTTGGCCTCCGGGAAAGAGTGCACAACGCCGTGATCGGTTATTGCAATTGCCGTATGCCCCCATTTTGCGGCAAGCTCAACAACTTTGTCCAGATCCGCCGTTGCATCCATTGCGGACATTCTTGTGTGAAGGTGCAGCTCAACGCGCTTTTCGGCCGATACATCAGTTCTGCGTTCGACGGGATAACGGTTTATATCGTCCGCAAAAATACAGTAATCACGGGCATAATTATCGTACCTGAACCAGCCGCGCACCATCAGTGCCGCGCCCTCCTCCTTTGCTTTTTCAAGCAGCTGTGAAGTTCGCGCCTTTGCTGCTTCATCGGGAAATAGCTTTACCGCAACGGAGTTTGTGAGGTCGGTTATAAAAACCGTGATTATAACCGTTCCGCGCTTTGGCGAAACAAATGTTTCAATGCTCAGTATTGTTCCTTTTACGGTGACGCGCCCGGATTTATCGTCCAAATCCGCCATGCGCTGAACTTCGGGTTTGAGAATTTCTTTTCCGTAAACAATATCGCCGGGAGAAAGCTTTTTAATGTTCTTGCGCTGCGTTTTGACGGTTTTTTTCAAAGCTGCCGCACTGCCCCAATCGCGCTTTACGACCGGTTCGGCAAGATCGATTCCGTCATCCGCATTTGCATCGGCAACAATGCGCAGCGGCGTATTCCAACCGTAACTGTGCGCAACAAATGCGCGAAAATCACCTGCCGCCGCCTGAGACACTGCACGCGTGTACCGTTCCGGAACAAAGAATACATATTCGCCTCCGTGCCGTTCAACGCGGGAACGGCGCAATATCGGTTCAAGCTGCGGTGCAGTTTCACACCAAAGATCCAGAAGCAGCAGTTCGGGTTCACCGTCTCCGCCGACAAGCCGCGCAACAACCTCGGAATAGTCAAAGCTGCATTTGACCGTTTGATATTGAAGCTCCGCCTGTATGTTTTTTTCCAGCTCCTCCGTTTCGGCAGGCAGCAGCAGACGCGCACACTCGACATCAACACTGATTTCGCCCGTTTTTTTGCTGCGCACGGCAGACTTTATTGAAACCGTCCCGTTTGCAAGATACTCAACGGCAAGGTTCTTTTTTGAGTGTCCGCCGTTCTTTTGCTTCTCTGCTGAATTTTCTTTTTGATTTTTTGCACGTACGGAATCGGGCTGCCTGCACTCATCGATGCCGGATTCCCCGTACTCCGAGTACGAATAATACCCCCCGTCCGGCGGATCATCCCTCCACGGAACATCAGCCGTCATTTCGGAGAAATTGTCAGCCGGCGGAAGATCGTCCAACGGAACATCAGCCGGCGCAGCCGAGCCGGGTGTTCCGCCGTACTCATTTATGTTTTCGTACATATTCAATTCTTCCATACTGCTTTTGTTCATTTTCAACATGGCTTTCTCAACAGTGAAAGCTTCCTTCCGCTTTTCGGGTTGGCTTAATTAAGCAAAATCATTATCAATTGCAAAGCCGCGAAAGCCGCGATCGAGTCATTTTGCTTTGATTCGGTTTGTTAATCAGCTCAAAGATTCAAGGCACGAATCAAGAATCATATCATTTCATTTCATTTCCGTTTCATCATTTCCGATGCATCTGCGATGAACCTGTCCACCACTTGCGGCAGCTCATCCGAATAGATTATTTCGCCCTTTTTAAACACAACTGCGTTCACCGAACCGAACGCAATGCCTATATCAGCTTCACGCGCTTCGCCCGGGCCGTTGACAGCGCAGCCCATAACGGCGATTTTCATTGCATTGCCCGTATCTTCGGGCAGCGCAGCGCGAACCTTTTTGACTATTTCTTCAAGGTTAACGCGGGTGCGCCCGCAAGTCGGGCAGCTCACAACATCCGCCCCGTCCTTACGCAGGCCGACAGCGCGAAGTATCTTCTTTGCTGCCTCAACCTCCTGCAAAACTCCTCCGGTCATCGAAACGCGCACCGTATCACCGATGCCGTCAATAAGCAGGCTGCCGATTCCGATTGCGGATTTCAGCAATGCGGTCTCGCCCATGCCCGCCTCCGTAACACCGATATGGAGCGGATACGGCATAATTTGCGATGCCAGGCGATAGGCGCGTACAGTCGTTACCGGATCCGACGCTTTAAGCGAAACAACAATATCGCCGAAGCCGCAGTTTTCAAGCAGTTCCGCGTGACGCTGTGCGCTTTCAACCATTGCTTCCGCGCATACTCCGTATTTTTGCAAAAGTTCTTTTTCAAGTGAACCGCCGTTCACTCCGATACGTATCGGAACTCCGTATGCCGAGGCGCATTCCGCAAGCTTCCGCACGCCCGCTTCCGAGCCGATGTTTCCCGGATTGATGCGGACTTTGGCAACACCCGCCTTGATTGCACCTATGGCAAGTCTGTAATCAAAATGGATATCCGCAACGAGCGGAATATGTATTTTTGATATTATTTGCGGCAATACTTCAACGCAGCGATCATCATAAACCGAAGAACGGACGATTTCGCACCCTGCATTCTCAAGCTCCAGAATCTGTTTCACCGTTGCTTCAGCATTGCGCGTATCCGTGTTTGTCATGGACTGAATCGAAATCGGTGCACCGCCGCCAATGCGGACTCCGCCGACATTCACCTGTATTCTACTCATATTCAAACCGCTTCGTGCCCGTTTATTTCTTCCGTTTCGGAGTAAACCGTCCGAAGCTGCCTCCAAACTTTTTTATTGCCCCGTTTGCCGTTTTCGGCATTGTGCGCACGGCAGGGATAAAGCAGGACAAAACAGGATAAATATTGAAACTTTCCCGTTCCGCCTGCACGTGTTTACCTGATATCAATAATATGACTGCAATCCCACTCATGCGGGGTTTTGCTCGTTGCAGCATGACCGACGGAAATTCCGATCATGAATTCGCGTTCCACTTCTATACCGAGCAGTTTTTTGTATTTTGCCGCATTCGGGCCTTCAAAAGCGAGCCTCGGCAGCCCGAGTATGACGGAATCCAAGCCGATGCTTTTTGCGGCAAGCGCAATATTCTGCACCGCTATACCCGCATCAACCCCGGAAAATTTTGCCGGATGAGCAAAAATACCTACAAAAAGAGGTGCATCGTACATAATTTTGCCGCCGCGCTGTTTGATTCTTTCGGCAAAAGCAGCATCGCCGCCGGCGCACGCCGCCTCCACAACGCCCGCTTCAAGCTCTGCAATGATTTCCGCATTCGTAACGAACACAAACCGCTGATCCTGTGCGTTCATTGCCGTCGGTGCACTGAGCGCGGCATTCTGAAGCAGAGAAATCTGCTCTTGGGTGAGTTTTTCGTCCGTGTAGGCGCGAATGCTGCTGCGTTCAAGCATCGTTTTGATAACATCGTTTACATGTGCCTTTGAATTATCGTTCATTTTCTGCCTCCGATTTAATGTAATCATTTCAGTATCGTTTTACCGCTCACGGCGCACTGCCGCACTTCAAGTATAATTCAATTAAAAAAAAATAGCAACCTTTCGCAGTGAATAAATTGAAAAATTTGCCGCAGCCTCTTCTGCGCATGAGCTTCGCATCCCGTGAACAAACTAATAAGGCAACAGCTTCGGCTTTTCGGCTGTTCAAAAAAAGCAGGAGGTACGCAAAATGAAAGCTATCGGTTTTGTCTCCGGAATTGCGCTCGGCATGGCAGCGGCGGTTGCTGCCGTTTCAGCGGTTTATCCCGACATTCCCAAGCGTGCAAAGCGCGACACGAAGCATATCTGGCGCAGCATGATGAGCAAGCATTGATCCCGCCCGCACAAGCTGTTACAAATCAGCACTTTTGAAGCGGTGCATTTCTTCATGCATATTCATGCACAAAAGCCGCAGTCGTTAAACCGCGGCTTTTTGTTTTATGTTATTTTGTTTACACTCCGCCCGAATTTGCGGAGCTGTCAAGAATTCGCTCGGTGAAAAGCTCAGCCTGCGATTTCCTCGGGATAAACGCTGACGCACTTACGGCCGCCGTGCTTGGTTTCAAAGCGAAGAATGCCGTCAACCTTTGCAAACAGCGTATCGTCCTTACCGATGCCGACGTTATTGCCGGGATGGAAATGTGTGCCGCGCTGCCTTACGAGGATGTTGCCCGCAAGAACGAACTGACCGTCCGCACGCTTGGGTCCCAAACGCTTGGATTCACTTTCACGACCGTTACGGGAGCTGCCGACGCCCTTCTTATGTGCGAAAAGCTGCAAATTGATCCTGAACATAGTTAAACCTCCCTCTCTGTCAGTTTAAGATAATCACTATAATCTTGTTCAACGGAACGAAGTCCCAAAAGCATCGTTCCAAGTATAAGCTCTGCCTGCTGCAATTTTGAACCTTTAACGGTTTTTTCAAGCATCAGATAGAGCCCTCCGTCTTTAATCTCCAGTGCGGCCGGGCAGCGGACAAGTTCCGAAACGCCCATTGCGGCGGTCTGCGTGATTGCCGAAACCGCTGCACAAACAATATCTTCTCCGCATTCGGCATAACCCGTATGTCCGTGTGCATCAAAGCCTATCGGTTTGCCGTCCTTCAAAAAAACGGTTATCTCGGTCATGCAATTACCTCTCAGCCGATGGAAAGGATCTTGACCTTGGTGTAGGGCTGACGATGACCCTGTTTCTTGCGATAATCCTTTTTGGGCTTATACTTGAAAACAACGACCTTTTTGCCCTTGCCGTGTTCGAGAACCTCTGCCTTTGCAGAAACGCCCTTAACAACGGGGGTGCCGATCTGAACGTTTTCGCCGTCAGCCATCATCAGTACGTCGAAATTGACGTTTGCACCGATCTGCTCATCGAGCTTTTCGACCATGATCTCGCTGCCAACCTCAACCTTGTACTGCTTACCGCCGGTTACGATGATTGCGTACATTATAATAGTTCCTCCTCTTACCAGTCTCGCCCTTCCGGTGAATGCCTTCGCATCACTTTGAACCGTTTCGGAGCGGCTCAATGAGTAATGTTACCATATTCAGCGTGCATTGTCAAGCATTTTTTGCCGTCACGGCTGTATATTTTCGCCAAAACACTTCCCTTTCCGCGCGTTCTGCCGTATAATCGGCATATGGAGTTCAAATATTTCAAAAACATGCTTGTTATCAGCGGCGTGAAACCGTTTGATCTTGAAAAATGCTGCACCTGCGGGCAGGCGTTCCGTTGGGTCAAAAACCCCGTGCACATGCAGGCGGGTTTGTTTGACGAATGCGGTCTGCCCGATGCCGAAGCTTTCCTTGCGTTCGCCGGCGTAATTCGCGGGCGCGCCGTGCTTGTTATGCAATCCGACGATTCGCTTATTGTCACTCCGTGCGCCAAGGGCGAAGCACAGCTTTTTATCGATTATTTTGACCTTAAACGCGATTATTCCGCCGTTGAAGCCGCGCTTGCAGCCGACGAAAGGCTTCGGGTATGCCTTCCCGGTTCGTCGGGCATTCGCGTTTTTAACCAGGAACCGTTTGAAGCGCTGATCTCGTTTATAATATCTGCAAACAACAATATCAAGCGTATATCGGGTATTATTGACAGGCTCTGTTCCCTTGCGGGGGAAAAGCTGCCGGTGCGGTACTTTTCCGATTGCGCAGCCGCCGATTGCGATTTTGGTAAAAGCAGCGAAGTTTTCGCTTTTCCGACTCCGGAACGCATTGCCGCACTTTCCGAAGATGAATTGAAGCAAATCGGTGCAGGTTACCGCGCTCCGTATATAATCAAATCCGCCAAACGCATTGCCGACGGTTATGATCTTGAAAAGCTGCGGTCGCTTCCGACAGCCGAAGCACGAAAGGAACTTTTGACATTTCCGGGTGTCGGCCCGAAGGTTGCGGACTGCATTCTTTTGTTTTCCCTCGGACACGCGGATGCTTTCCCCGTTGATGTATGGATTGAGCGTGCAATGACCGAACTGTATTTTTCCGACTCATCGACCTCCGGCACCCCGACCGCCCGCTCTGCGCCTGCAAAATCAGAAATTCAGGCCGCCGCACGCAGCATCGGCAAGCTTTCCGGAATCGTTCAGCAATACATCTTTTTCTATGCACGAAATCAAAAACTCGGCACATAAAGCATCCCGTCCGAAATGCCCGAATGCCGAGTTAAATACCGTTTTAAAAAACGACAACAATGAGCGTTTGCTCTTATCCTCTGCCCGCCGCCGCAAAAACATTTGCATTATGTTCAACATCGGGCAAGCTGCCCACATGGGACAGACTGCCTTCAAAGAACAGGCATACATGCCCTTCCATGCCGTTATCCGCCACGGAATCGCTGCCGTGCGGATAGCATTGAATTGAGGCAGCGACTGCCGTTTCTCCGAACATCACAACAACGGGACGTTTAAGAAAGTTATACTCGCTTCCGCAGATATAGTTGAAAGCTTCAAGTTCCGACTCGGAAGCCAACTCCGCCTCGGCATGGTTTTCCCCGCCTGTGAACACGAGCTTGAATTCCTTGCCCGTGTTGCAGTCAATAACCGTATACTCCTCGTTGACATTCAATTTTTGTTTTACGGCGTTCCAGCTTTGAACCTCGCCTTTAACTTTTAATGTATCCGCAATCGGTCCGCGCGGCAGATGAACCGAATCCGGAATGCGAAATTTCGGCGCACTCGGCGCAAACAGTTCAAGCATGGACTGCTCCCCCATTCTTCCGTCAACGCCAAGCCTTTCACCGTAGGCAACACAGCGGGTTTGGAATTCCTCAACGGCTTTTACTGTCATTGCCCTGTAAACCCCGGTCGGCTTAAACCAAAGGTAGCCCAGCTCGCGCAGGCGGATCTGTATCCGCACAACCGTTTCACCCGCCGAATTTTCGGAATAGATCTCCGTTTTTGTCTGCGGTTCCGCATATGCGGAAAAAAGGCTTAATGCAAGCAGCATTGCCGCAAGAACCGCCGCTGTAATTCGTTTTGTTTTTTTCATAATATTCAATCCTTCCGGAATGTTTGGTTTTGTGCTGCTTTCGCCGCATTCGCCGGCTTTTGAAAGCTTCTGTCAACAGTATACCACAAGTGTTCGGCATGAACAACCGCAAAATCACTTTCCCTTCTTTTTCAAAACCGATATTGATTAACCCAAAAGCTTTTGATATAATAAAATGCGGCGATTCAATGGCTGAATGTCCGCAATCGTATGCGGCTGACTTTCGGCGTTGAAAAGGCTGCAAAGTTTTGAGTTCGAGGAGGAAACATGTTTAAGCTCAAACAAAACAACACCACAGTTCGCACCGAATTGGTTGCGGGCATCACGACCTTTATGGCGATGGCGTACATCCTGATGGTCAACGCAGGAATGTTCTCCACGCTCGGAGGCGACGCACTCGGCGCAAGTTATTATAACGCCGTTTATATCGCAACCGCAATCTCCGCAGTGTTCGGAACGCTGCTCATCGGCCTGCTTTCCAACCTGCCGCTTGCACAGGCATCCGGCATGGGTCTGAATGCATTCTTTGTTTACTCGGTTTGCATCGGCATGGGCTTTACCTATGCAAATGCGCTCGTTATGGTTCTTGTGGACGGCATCGTGTTTCTTCTGCTCACGGTCACAGGCCTCCGCAGGCTTATCTTTGACGCAATACCGAAAGCTGTCAAGGCTGCAATTGCACCGGGCATCGGTCTTTTCATTGCATTCCTCGGGCTTCAGAATTCCGGAATCGTTGTTAACAGCGAATCCACACTCGTTGACCTGCACTCGTTCAACATTATCTTCGGCCACACTACATGGGCAGAGATAATGCCCCTGCTCATCACCATTGCGGCTCTCATCGCAATCGGCGCAATGTCAAAGAAAAAGATCAAGGGCGCAGTCTTCTGGGGTATCATCGGCGGCGCAGTGCTTTATTATGCACTCGGCCTTCTGACGATCGACGGATTCTATGCAAGCAATGTTCAGAGCAAGCTCTCTCTCAACATCATCCAGCCCTTCCGTGATTTCTTCAACATTTCTTTCGGCAAAGTTTTCACCGAAGGCTTCAACTTCTCCGAATACATCGCTGCCAACGGCGTCGGCAGCTTTGCGGCAACGTTCATCGCTTCCATGCTCGCATTCTGCATGGTTGACATGTTCGACACTCTCGGAACTCTATACGGTGCATGTTCCGCCGGCAATCTGCTCGATAAGGACGGCAATGTTCCCAACATGAACAAAGCCATGTTGGCCGATGCGGCAGCAACATGTTTCGGTGCAGTCTGCGGCACTTCAACAGTTACCACCTTTGTTGAATCCTCCGCCGGCATCGCGGAAGGCGGCAAGACCGGCCTTTCCTCCGTTTTCACGGCTGCAATGTTCTTCATCGCAATGTTCCTTGCGCCCATTGCCGCGCTCATTCCGAGCTGTGCAACCGCCGCTTCGCTCATCTTCGTGGGCATCCTTATGATCGGCGGCGTCAAGGAAATCGACTGGAGCGATGCTTCTGCGGCAGTTCCCGCGTTCATGACCATGGCGATCATGCCGTTCACCTACAATATCTCCTATGGTATTGCGTTCGGCCTTATCTCCTACATCTTCATCAAGCTCTTCACCGGCAAGATCAAAGATATCAGCCTCAGCACCTGGATCATCGGCATACTGTTCGCCGCAATGTTCTTCATTGCCCGCTGATAACCGACATACGAATCGTGTGAATTTGCATTGATTCCGACTTAAACAAACAAAAACGACCTGCCCGCTTGCCGGCGGACAGGTCGTTTGCTTTATGCTCACATAATTTCTTTGAGTGCTATTCCGGCATCATCTATCCATTTAATCTTTCCGTTCAACGATGTTCCGCCGACAAACCCGGCAGCAGCGGACGGACTGTCAAAAAAAACATCTGCTGTAAGTTTGTTTTCCTCATTTATCATGTCTGCATATTTTTTTCTGTTTTTCGTAACATGAGATGGGCATTTTTTCGTCGTCTCAGGATTCACCGAACTGCCCTTAAAAATCACAAATCCCTCGCTTGTGCACTGTCCTTTTGCAATTGCTCCCTTATATTCCATGTGAAGGATCGGCTCACTGTTTCTGCTTTCCGCCGGCAGTGCAATCGGTTCAAAAACTCTGTGTCCTATTGCGCCGACAGCGATCCTTGCATAATTGATGAATTCTTCAAGCTCACATTCTTTCTCTTCGGTAACGTTTCCCGGATTCGGGTCGTTACTGTTTTTTACATCGTAGCGTCCCGCTTCACGAGCCATATTGAACAAACGATTTTCAAGATAACTGATTTCCGTCGGACCAAATGAACCATCTCCGGTGGTCAATATTATCACTTCGCTCCAATAATCAATGGAATTATGCGGTTCACAAATGCGTTGAAGCAATCCTCTGCCATTTTTTCTGTTCCCTGCCTGCCCGATATACACAACGGTATTCTCATCTTTATCGGTGCCGAACAAAAGATAAACACCGCTTTGAGTCAATTCTTGTATATCATCACAATTATCAATGGAAATCCTCGGAATTTTATAAACAATTCCCGTCCAATTCGCAATTTTGCATTTAATTCTTCCGATAGGATCTCCGTCCATTAAATACATAGTCAATACTTTTCCGCTCATCAGAACATACTCCAATCAAAGCCCCGTGCGCATTCAGGTAGCTAATTCAAATCATTCTCAGCAGATATTTTATCCGCAACAGCATTATACCACATATTACGCCAAATATCTACATAAAAAAACTAAACCTTGGACACAAAACGGCACACCCTTCCGAGCTGAGCGTTTTAGGGTGTGCCGTTAAGACTGCGTGAATGCGGGATGTTGAGTTCAGAGTTTTGCCGAACGGGTTACGAACATCGGTATACATCGATATTGATGTTAATATCAGATATCAATGTTAATAATATCAATCGAGGGTTTTTGAAGCGACCTCTTCATTGATTTTCTGTTCGAAAGCGTCGAGGGTCATTGTGCCGAGATCGCCGCCCTTTCTTGCACGAACGGCAACAACGCCGTTTTCGACCTCTTTGTCGCCGACGATGAGCATGTAGGGGATTTTCTGCATTTGAGCTTCACGGATTTTGAAGCCGATTTTTTCGTTGCGCAGATCGGTTTCAACGCGGAGACCCTGCGCTTCGAGCTTTGCGGCGATATCGCACACGGCATCGCGGGTGCGGTCGGTCATTGCCATGACTTTGACCTGAACGGGCGCAAGCCATGTGGGGAATGCGCCGGCGAAATGCTCGGTGATAACGCCGATGAACCTTTCGATAGAGCCGAAAACAACGCGATGAATCATGACGGGGCGATGCTTTGCGCCGTCCGCGCCGGTGTATTCAAGTTCAAACCTTTCGGGAAGCTGCATGTCGAGCTGAATCGTGCCGCACTGCCATGTTCTGCCGAGACAGTCCGCAAGGTGGAAGTCGAGTTTCGGGCCGTAGAACGCGCCGTCACCCTCGTTAATGACGTATTCCTTGCCGAGTTCGGTGATTGCCGCCTTGAGGGTTTCGGTTGCGAAATCCCAATCCTTTACGTCGCCGATATGGTCTTCGGGCATTGTGGAAAGCTCGATGGAATATTTAAGGCCGAAAGTGGAATAAACCTCGTCGAACAGGCGGACGACGTTTTTGATTTCGTCCTTCATTTGATCCCAAGTCATGAAGATATGGGCATCATCCTGAGTGAAGCAGCGAACGCGGAAGAGGCCGTGCAGCGCACCTGAAAGCTCGTGGCGGTGAACAAGACCGAGTTCACCCATGCGCAGGGGCAGATCGCGGTACGAACGCATCTCCGTTTGATAAACGAGCATACCGCCGGGGCAGTTCATGGGTTTTACCGCATAATCCTCGCCGTCGATCACTGTTGTATACATGTTATCTTTGTAGTGTTCCCAGTGACCGGATCTGTACCAAAGCTCTCTGTTCAGAATGATGGGTGTGGAAATTTCCACATAGCCTGCTTTTTTGTGGATTTCTCTCCAGTAGTCCAGCAGTGTGTTTTTCAGCACCATGCCCTTAGGCAGGAAGAAGGGGAAGCCGGGGCCTTCATCCAGCAGTGCAAACAGCTTCAGCTCCTTGCCCAGCTTTCTGTGGTCACGCTTCTTTGCTTCCTCCATCATTGTCAGATATGCGTCCAGTTCGGATGCCTTGGGGTAAGCAGTACCGTAAATTCTGGAAAGCATTTTGTTCTTTTCGGAGCCTCTCCAGTAAGCGCCTGCAACAGAGGTCAGCTTGATTGCCTTCACTGTCTTTGTGCTCATCAGATGAGGGCCTGCGCACAGGTCTGTGAAGTCCCCCTGCTTGTAGAAGGAGATAACCGCATCCTCAGGCAGATCCTGAATCAGCTCTACCTTGTAGGGTTCTTCTCTTTCTTCCATATATTTGATTGCTTCTGCTCTGGGCAGCTCAAATCTTTCGATAGGAATATCTTCCTTCGCAATCTTCTTCATTTCAACTTCCAGTGCTTCCAGTTCTTCCTGTGTGAAGGCCTTTTCTCTGTCGAAGTCATAATAGAAGCCGTCTGCAATGGCAGGGCCGATTGCAATCTTTGCTTCGGGATACAGACGCTTTACTGCCTGTGCCAGAATATGAGATGCTGTGTGGCGGAATGCCATTTTCCCTGCTTCATCCTCAAATGTACAGATAGAAACCTCAGCATCCTTGTCCACAACAAAACGTAAATCCTTTACTTCGCCGTCAACGATACCGGCGCAGGCATTTCTTGCCAGACCCTCGCTGATGGATTTTGCAATCTCCAGAACGGAAACCGCATTGTCAAACTCTTTTACTACGCCGTCTTTCAGTGTAATCTTCATTGCTATCTCTCCTTTTTAGAACATTTTTCCTTGAAAGAGAATTTTGGGCAAAAGAAAAAGCCCATCATCCACTTTCCTCTACGAAAAGGGACGAGAGCATCTACTCCCGCGGTTCCACCCTAATTGTTCTGATTAAACCACTCATTTTCGACGATAACGGAGTCACCGGGCTGTATTAAAGCCGCTCAGAGGTGGTTTTCGTTCTCTTTCCAAAGCAGGATGCTCCCAGCAAAATACATCCCTCTCTGTGGCATTCGGAAAGGACTACTGTCCTCATCAACGCATTTACCATATCTTGTGTCTTCCACAAGAATCATTATAGCATGCAGAATCATTCTGTCAACAGTTTTTCGCAAATTTATTTACAAATGTCCGTTTTCGGTGTACATCAGAACCATTTCTTGCGTTTGAAAAAGATAATAATGCCTGCAATGCAGGTAAGCGAAAGCAGCCCCACAAAAAGATAGCCGTATTTCCAGCCATATTCGGGCATCTTCAGGTTCATCCCGTACCACCCTACGATTAACGTCAGCGGCAAAAAAATCGTTGTCACAACCGTAAAAATCTTCATTGTTGTGTTCAGGCTGATGTCAACCTCCGCCTCATAGCTTTCCCGTACCTGCGTCACATATTCCCGCAGGTTCAGTACGTTCTGAAACCGCCGCTCCGTTCTTCTGTAAAGCATTTTAAAGGAGCGCAGGGTCTTCCCGTCAAAAATCCCGTTCTCGTTCTCCACCAGAATATCCAGTACATTCAGAAACTGCTCGTAATATTTTTTCAGCACCATCAGCCGTTTACGCAGGCTGATGATCTCCGAAACACAATCCCGCTTCCCCGTTGCAATGAGTGCCTGCTCCAAGTCCATAATCTCTTTTTCAATGCTGTCAAAAATAATATCATCCTTCTTCGTCTGTAATTCAAAAAACGAATAAATCACGCGGTTCAGCGTCACTCTTTCGCCCAGTCCCTCCAGACATTCCTCCAGCAGTGCCGTCACAATATCCATTTTAGAGGTAAAGAAAAAGGCCTTCCCCTTTTCCAGATACAGAATGACACTGCCGATGCTCAGCAGGATATTCTCAAAATCAAGCATTTCCAGGCTCACGCAGTCAAAATTCTCAAAGGAGTCATATCTGGCATAGCTGAACCGTCTTGCCTCCTCCAGAATTTCCGCAGAAATCCCCCATTTTTTGCCACAGGCAAGCATTTTTTCATAAGGGAAAATGCCAAGCAGACCTTCCTCCTGCCCTGTCGGCTCTGCAATCCTCTGCCATCCGCCGCTTTTGATGCTGTAGTACATCTGCTTAACCTCCCCTCTGCCTTCTCTGTTTCCATCCTTCCCTGCATCCCTCTTTGTATGCAGAAAAACCCTGCATCCGTCTTTTTTATGATAATTCGTTTTTCGCCTTTTGTCAATTTTTTAGCCGAACCCTTATCCCAGACGCACGATATCCTCAATCGCAAGCGAACAGACCGTCCCGCGCGCCTCTGTTTTCATGCCATGGTTTCTGTTGATTGCCTCCATGATGTCCTTGCGCTTCGCAGCAGATGAAACAATCGCGATAACCTCCTTCTCCTGCTGTACCGTAATTCCGTAAAATTCCTCAACGCTTTCACTGCCTGCCCAGCGTGCATGAATAATCGTGCCGCCGCGCGCGCCTGCCTTTCTCGCAGTTTCCATCACTTCCTCCGTAAAGCCCTGATTCACCGTCACCAGAATCATGCTGTTTTCCATGCCTTCCTCCGTCATCGTATCCACCCTCCCCACTTCGTTCTGCACATTCATCTGTATTGCCAGCGCCGTTACATGCGCCATAGCCGTCAGCTTCATATCAAATACAATCCCACGGGAACGCGCCGCGCCACGCAGCTCGTTATTCAAGTCTCGCATCACGCGGTTCACCATCGTTCCCCTGCCAACCGTAAATATAACATCCTTTTCCACGCCGTCTAAGCCGAGCAAATCTCTGATTTCAGAAGTCGCTGTTCCCTTTCCTGCGCACTGCAAATGGTGTGTCAGCCTTTGCCCGTTGAATAATTCAATCATATTTCTGCCCTGCCCACGCTCCACAATGGAAACAATCAGCTTCATCGGCTCTATTTTCAAATCCTTCATTTTTCCACCCCATTTCAGTCAAAATACAGAATGTCGTCCTCCAGCTGGTGCATCTGCACCTCGATATACCGCCGTTTTGCCTTCTCCTTCATCTGCGTGATAAAGCCCATCATCTGAATCGTAATCAGTGGTGTCATGGCTACCATCGCAACAATGCCAAACGCATCCGTCATCACATTGCCGCCCAGAGCCTCGCACGCCCCCATTGCAAAGGGCAATAAAAACGTAGCCGTCATCGGGCCGGAGGCAACGCCGCCACTGTCATAGGCAATCCCCGTAAAAATCGGAGAAACGTAGCGTGTCAGCACCAGTGCGAACACATACCCCGGAATTAAGAACCAGATAACCGAAATCCCCGTCAAAATCCGCAGCATCGCAATCCCGACAGAAATACATACCCCGACAGAAAGTGCCGTCTGCATCATTTTTGCCGTCACAAAGCCGTTGGAAATTTCTTCTACCTGCTTGGTCAGCACATGAACCGCAGGCTCTGCCGCAACAATGAAATACCCAATCACCATCCCAATGGGAATCAACAGCCACGCATACCCACAGTCCGCAATCCCTGCGCCGATAATCTGCCCAACCGGCATAAAGCCGACATTTACGCCGCAAAGAAACATTGCCAGACCGATATATGTAAACAAAAACCCAAAGCCGACACGCATCAGCTGATGCCTTTTATACCGCCGAAACAGCATCTGAAACAGCGCAAATGCTGCCGCAATGGGAATCAGTGCCACCGCAACCTCCTTGAAATATTCGGGAATCGCATGCGTAAACAGCAGCGCCACATCCCTCGTTGTTTCCACCGCAGGCACCTCTGTCGGGCTGTATAACGCCTGATCGGGTTCATAAAAAATCCCCAACAGCAGCACCGCCAGAATCGGGCCGATGGAACAGAGCGAAATCAGACCAAAGCTGTCCTCTCTCGATTTTTTGTCACTTCGCAGCGTTGCCAGACCAATCCCCAGTGCCATAATAAACGGTACCGTTACAGGCCCCGTTGTCACGCCGCCGCTGTCAAAGGAAACGGGAATAAAGGAATCCGGTGCCAGAAATGCCAGAAGAAATACCAAAGGATAAAATACCCAAAGCATCTTCGCCAGAGGAATATGAAAAAAGATACGAATCTGCGCGATCATCAGGAATAGCCCCACCCCTGCCGCAACAGAGAGAATCAGAATTTTATTCGGAATCGCAGGCACCTGCTCCGCCAGAACCTGCAAATCCGGTTCTGCAATCGTAATCAGCATCCCCAGAATAAAACAAACCAATAATGGGCCACCTATATTTTTTGTACGGCTCATCTCCATACCAATGCCCTCGCCCATCGGCATCATGGACATATCCGCACCCATCGTAAAAAAGCCCATGCCGATAATCAGCATCACCGCCCCGAATAAAAACAGCACCAATGCCCCTGAGGATAACGGCAAAAGCGTAATACTCAGAATAAAAACGATTGCCGTTAATGGCAGTACGGAAGCCAGCGACTCCATAATTTTTTCTTTCAAACGAATATTTTCTAACAGAAAAATTCCTCCTTTCCGCGTCTTTCAGGAAATACCTGATTTTCCTAGTGTATTACTTTCAATTTTATCATCTCGGACTTTTCCGTGTCAATCCGTGTTAAGACTTCTTAACATAAAACATTCAGTTACTGCACTTTTGTTCATCCTTTGTTCATATTTCATATAAAAAAGCCTTTCCGCAGAAAGGCTCAGACTGTAGACAAAATAATTTTTGAGGTAGCGGAAGGGCTTGGGAAACAAACTGTTCATTACTTTGCTACGCAAAGCAGGCTT
>ERZ835051.452-NODE-452-length-47744-cov-19.901822_pt1 | contig 47744 bp, 37 predicted proteins | sample MGYA00519575_ERZ835051 | MGnify/ENA primary metagenome ERZ835051 (study PRJEB31850, sample SAMEA3708769) | human gut metagenome | biome: human gut; feature: human-associated habitat; material: faeces | place: China | collected 2014 ... | reverse complement strand
CACCTCGGGGCGAGTACGGTAGGATGCGTTTATCAAAAATCAAAGCAGCAAAGCATATAGACTTCTCGAAATCCGTAAGTGACAAGTCAATGTTTTCGTTATAGTTCACGGATTTTTCAGTCCTTTGGATGGCAAAATACCATGTGGATAATTGGTCATAAGAAATAATATGACCACACTACCGACAGAGTTTTCGTCTCTTTCGGATGATATAGTACATTTCATTTTCCATCGCCATGACCTTTTCCAGAGGAACACTTTTGAAAACGGGTATCTTCATTTTAAACTTGATCCAGATCACCGAATAAACGAAAAGGATCAGGAATGTAATGCCGGTGACAAGCCAGATCATCAGACGCTCAGCAGGATCGGTAGAGATATTGATGATCATATAGACCGTGCCGGCGATACCGATCAATGGAAGCACCGGACCGAATGGAACCTTGAAGGTGCGCGGCGCCTTTGGCAGGCGGTGGCGCAGGACGAGGACGTCGATATGCGCAAAGATGTAGGAAACCATCCAGAAAACAGAACCGACAAGGATCAGAAAGCTGATCAGCTTGGAGGAATCATTACTGATATATCCAAAGAAAAGGATTAAAAGGCTCACAAACCACACACCGATATATGGAACATTATTCTTGTTTGTTTTCGCAAAAAACTGCGGCATCATATTCATTTTCGCCATGCCCTGACAGATATTGGCAAGTCCCTGTACACTGGAATTCTGCGTACTGACAACAGCGAGTGCGGCCACAAGTGTCATCCAGAGCTTACCCGGAGTTCCGAGAAGATTCATACCGTAGAGAAGATGAGGTGCCGGTGACTCGGTCAGCTCCTTCCATGTGGTATAATTGTGGAACCCGAAGATCATCACAGACTGCACGCCACACATGATCGCCAGACCAATGAACATGCCGAGAGGCACATTGCGTTTGGCGTTTTTGACATCCTTGGAAATTGGGATCGCATACTCCGCACCGATGAAAAGCCAGAAAGCAACCGCGATCATCGGAACGATATCGGCAGGATTAGTCGTCATGTAATAAGGCTGATCAACCTTGACGCCGGTTCCCATGCCGAGAGCACCGATCAGTCCCATGAAGAACATGGAACCAAGCAGCAGATAGGCAACCAGATCCTGGATCTTGGCGAACATGTCAACGCCCTTTAGGTTTGCAATCAGAAGAACTGAAGTTACAAGAAAGGTGTACCAGAAATTGGAGATGGGAAGATGCAGGATCTCGCCCATTGCATAGGAGAAGATCGAAGCCTCTACGCCGGCAGAGAGGACATTACATAAAATATATCCACCGACCATGGAGACCATGGTTGGCACCGGTCCGAGACTTGTGAGTGTATATTGTGCCAGACCACCGGTCGTATTTGGCATCAATGCATTCAACTCAGACATGGACGCGATGGATATCATATTTAACATGCAGGCGATGATCATGGCGAAGATAAAGACTACACCGATATTGCCGGCTCCCTGTCCCAAAGAGACAAGACAGCTTGTTGCGATAACTAACCCCACGGAGACAGATACCACATTTCTGACTCCCAGTTTTTTCTCTTCCATAAGTACCTCCGATCCCCACATCGGTACAGACGTTGAGTCTGTATCAGCGAGTATTACCTCCCTTTACGACCTGCATGGATAAAATATCTGTGCTGTTATTCTGTTATATGAAATACAACGTCTGCATCAGAGTGCATCAATGCCCTCGTCCCCGGTGCGGACACGGATTGCATTGTCAATGTGATAGACGAAGATCTTTCCGTCTCCGATGTGTCCGGTGTATAATTCTTTTTTGATCAGATCCAGAATTTCATCGAGACGACTGTCATCCACAACAACATTGATCTGCTGTTTTGGAAGAAGCTCCATTTCATAGCGTTCATCCACTTCATATTCGCGGGTGCCCTTTTCGCGGCCGCAGCCAAGCACCTGTGTAAATGTCATACCACCCACACCTGCCTGACTCAGCACGCGCTTTAAACCATTAAATTTCTGCATACCTGTGATAATTTCAATCTTGCTCAATCCCATAATGATCACCATTTCCTTTTTAAGACAACCTGTACCAATATACGGACAGGTATATTGGTACAGGATTCTTGCTATTTTCAAATGTTTGTTACAGATTCATTGCCTTTTTGGTATCGGCAAGGGACTCATCCATACGGGTGAGTACATCCTCCATATCCTGCTGAGAGATAACAGCGGTTGGCTCGAAACGGATCGTCTTTGCGTTTACCAGTGTACCGGCAGTCATAACACGTCTTGCGAAAAGTCCCTTTGCACACTCATATCCAATGTCGGAAGTGTGGAACTCAACAGCCAGCATCAGACCGGTACCACGTACCTCAGAGATGACCTCCGGATATTTTGCAGCAAGCTTCTCAAGACCGGCTTTTAAGAATTCACCCTTCTTCTTGCAGACACCGGGAATATCGTTTTCAAGCATATATTTGATCGTTGCAAGTGCTGCGGAACAGCATACAGGGTTTCCACCGAATGTAGGAGAACCGAGAAGCCATGGGTTGTCGATCAGCTCCTGTGTCCACATTTTTGGTTTGCAGATAATACCGGTGATTGGCATGATGCCGCCGCCGAAGGCTTTACCAAAGGTCATGATATCAGGAGTGACGCCCTCTGCCTCGCAGCGCCACATTGTACCGGTACGTCCCATACCGGTCTGGATCTCATCGAAGATCAGAGCAACACCGGTCTCGTCACAGATCTTACGAACCTCGGTAAGGTATCCCTCCGGAGGAATGATAACACCGGCTTCACCCTGAATTGGCTCAAGAATAACACCGGCAACCTTCTCACCGACTGCCTGAAGGTTTTCGATGGCTTTGCGGATATCCTCAGCAACACCGTACTGCACATGCTGTACCTGCTGAACCATTGGAATATATGGAGTACGATATGTACTCTTGCCACCCATGGAGATGGCACCCATTGACTTACCATGGAAAGCACCCACTGTGGAAATGTACCATCTGCCGCCGGTTGCGATACGTGCAAGCTTTAAAGACATCTCAACGGCCTCTGCGCCACCGTTTGTGAAGAAGCAGTACTGCAGATCACCCGGCGTGATGTCAGCAACAGCCTTTGCAAGATAGCCACGAAGCGGATCAAGAAGCTCCTGGGAATGAAGTGCCTGATGATCAAGCTGTGCCTTTACGACATCGAGGATCTCAGGGTTTCTGTGACCACATGTGTAGATTCCGAAACCACCAAGACAGTCGATGAATTTCTCGCCGTTTAAGCCGTAGCAGTAAGCTCCTTCATCCTGCCACTCAAGAACGGCACCGTTCTCGGAATCGGATGAAACGGATTTTCTGTATTTGAGCCATCCCGGACTTACATAGTTGTCAAAATAGTGAAGTGTGTCATCCACCATTTTCTTTTTATCGTCAGCAGAGATCTGATCGCTGTCTGTGCGGATCAGAGAAATGATTTTGTCAAGATCTTTAATTACCTGTTCTTTCTGTGCCATAATAAATTCCTCCTTTTTGGAAAAAATAAAGACGTATCCGCTGAAATCAGTTCGCTGTAAAAACGAATGAACTTCAGCAAATACGCCTTTGTATTTCAGATGCTATTTTGTTGTTGCATTTATCATAGCACCGGGTATACTTGTTTGCAATGACATTTTGCAAGCAATTTCTGCCAGTAAAAAGGTATAACTACTTGCTGACTGGTAGAAAATATGGTACTCTGTTTCTAGTACCGGAAGAACGAAAATCATGAGAAGCAGAGAATTTACTCTGATAGGAGTAATTCTTTAGGGTATAGAGGATGCTCGTAAGGTAGAGTGAATACACCGAGAATTGCGAAGCAATTCTTGGAGGGCAAAACGCCGGTTTTGCCCTTTTTATAGGAATGGAAAGGCGTGAGAATACGATGGAGAAAAATCAGTTTTTGATCTATAATGATCTGATCGACCACTTGTACAACTGCACTGGTATGGAAGAATTGAAAAAGGATTTCATGGTGCCGGTGCGTATGCTGATTCCGTATACGTACTGCAGCATTCTGCTGGCGGCGGAGGGGATAGATTCCTCGTCACTGGCACAGGCAGAGAGTCTTTATCAGCCGGAGCCGGTCTGTGTGCCGGACACATTTGCGGAAGCGGAGAAACGGTATATTCAGAGGGCGGCACAGGATCCGGTGCTGTGGTTGATCCATGGCAATGAATCCACGCTGATCTGCGAGAGTGAGATCTTAAGTGAGAAGGAACGGTTGGAGGGAGAGCTTCACAGGTCTTGTTATGAAAGCTATGATATTTATGACACGATGCAGTACAGTATCGTGGCGAAGCATCATCTGCTGGGGGTTTTATCTTTATTTCGGACGAGGATCGATGGCTGTTTTCAGTCGGACGATATGTTTTTTCTTCGTTCCATCGGGGTACATCTGAATAAGGTATTTCCCAAAATATTGGCGGCAGACCGGGAGCAGAGTACCACTTTACGGACAGTAGAGGATATCCGGCAAATGCACGGTCTGACGGTGAGAGAGACACAGATCCTGGAGAAGATCCTGCAGTTTTATTCGAATGAAGAGATTGCAGAAGAGTGTGGGATCAGCAGCCTGACCGTGCAGAAGCATATACAGAATCTTCTGCGTAAGCTGGGGGTTGGATCAAGACTGGAACTGTTCCGGCAGTATTGTATATAGAATTTGAAACAGATGGAGACAGCGTTGCAGCTTCGCAGCGGTTTGTTCAGAAAAGAGGGATTATATGTGTACAGCAGCAACTTATCAGACGAAGGATTTTTATATTGGCAGAACATTGGATTATGAATTTTCTTATGGGGATCAGATTACGATCACCCCGCGGAATTATCCGTTTCGTTTTCGTTATATGGGGCAGATGCAAAGCCATTATGCTCTGATCGGAATGGCACATGTGGTGGAGGATTATCCGTTATATTATGATGCTGTCAATGAGAAAGGTGTCGGAATGGCAGGTCTTAATTTTGTGGGGAATGCTGTTTATGAGTCCGAAAAAGCGGACAGGGAAAATGTCGCTCAGTTTGAATTTATTCCGTGGGTGTTATCGCAGTGTGCTTCGATGAAGGAGGTTAGGACGCTTCTGGAACGGATCAATCTGACCGGGACATCGTTTAGTCCACAGCTTCCGACAGCGGGACTTCACTGGATCATTGCAGATAAGGACGACTGCATTACTGTGGAGAGCATGGCAGACGGACTTCATATTTATGACAATCCGGTAGGGATTCTGACGAATAATCCTCCGTTTGATATGCAGATGTTTCAGCTCAATAATTATATGTCACTTTCTGCCAAACAGCCGGAGAACCGTTTTGCACCGGAGCTTGGTCTTTCCACGTACAGCCGCGGAATGGGAGCGATGGGGCTGCCGGGAGATCTGTCCTCTGCCTCTCGTTTTGTGCGTGCGGCATTTGTGAAGCAGCATTCTGTTTCCGGGGAGAGTGAGGCGGAGAGTGTCAGTCAGTTTTTCCATATTCTTGGTGCGGTGGACCAGCCGAGAGGCTGCTGTGATGTGGGCGAGGGCAAGTATGAGATTACGATCTATACGTCCTGCTGTAACGCCTCAAAGGGCATCTATTATTATACGACCTATGAGAATCATCAGATCACGGCGGTGGATATGCACCGCGTGGATCTTGACGGAGAGCAGCTTGTAACGTACGAGGTTGTTACCGGAGAGCGGATCAACCGGGCAAACTAAATGAGAAGATTCTATATCGTAAAATAAACAAAGTGTCCTGTTTTTAGGACACTTTGTTTTGTTAATTGTAATGTTTATTTATGAATATTACATTGACTGCTGCGAAGCTTTGGCGTCAACACATAAGGAGTATCCTTTGTGGTTCCCTGTTCTTCTTTGATCAGGTAAACACGTTCTTCCACCTGCGATTTTGGACACTTCTCGGTGGCAAGTTTTCCACTCTTTTTGCAGACGCGGTATTTGACATGGCAGTCACAGTTTTCGGTCGGTTGTGTGCCGCTGACAAAATATTCGCGGCGGACGGTATCACCACTGAGTGCCTGATTGCACAGATCCTCAACTGCAAGCTTTCCGCATTTGGTACAGATGTTGCAGGCAACGATATCGTCCGGGATTTTAAAGCTTCCTTTTTCGATTTTCTTGGTGGAGTGAACCTGTTTCATGATCTGTTTCCAGAGCGTTTCGCAGGAAATATCGGAGGTTATCATTCCGGAATCATCATAGCCACACCAGATTCCGGCGGTGTAGTAAGGGGTATAACCCGTAAACCACTGGTCTTTGTTGCCTTTTGTGGAGGCACCATAGCCGGCAGCCGGAAGTTTTTCGATACCGAGATCTGCCGCTTTTCCGGCACCTGTTTCGATATATTCGTGCAGCACATTTGTTATCAGCCATGCAGAAGCAGTTTCCAGAAGCTGGGAAGATTTCTGTTCATTTTTAAATAAAATATTGCCGGTTTTGTCGACAAGCTTTGTATAGAAGATTGGCTTGACACTTTTGCCCTCATTGGCAAGGACCCCATAAGCCGCGGTCAGATCCAGATTACTGACGCCGTTTACAAGATTGCCGGATGCCAGGGAAAGCGATACATCGCTGATCACGTTGCCATCCATATCCTCCTGCTTCTCGACCAGAGTAGAGAAACCGAGCTTTTTCAGATAATCATATCCGGTCTGGATACCAAAGCTTTCCATGGCCTGGACGGCAGGAGATTCTAAGTGCTTCAGTATACTGTCTCTCGTGGTGACAAGTCCCTGATATTCGTTCTGATCCCGGGTGTTTTGCTGATGTCCGTTTTCGGAATAGTTGTAGAGACAATCATCCTGTACTGTTCCAAGTGTCATTCCTGCAGTGTCAATTGCAGGAAGCCATACGGAAAGAGGGGTCAGCATGCTGCCGGGTTGTCTGGTATAATCAACGGCACGGTTTCCGCCAGTCTGGGGAACCTCGCCCTGCCTTCCACCGATCAGAGCCTTTACCTTTCCGGTGGACTGATCCATAAAAACAAGAGATAGCTGCAGCTTTTTGCGATCACCGGTGCGTTGTCTCTGCACCTCGACCTCCTTTTCACAAATACTTTGTATCTCACTGTCAAGACAGGTATAGATCTTAAGACCGCCCTGATATACTGCATGATATGCCTGTGTGGCGCTGTATCCGGCGCGCTCCTTCAGATCGGAGATTACCTGTGAGATAACAGCAGAAACATAGTAATTCTTCGCCTCTGTGGTGCCGTTTTTCTTCTGGTTGGCAGTCTGGAGGGAGATATAGATATTGTCACCAAGAGCATCCTCGTATTCGTCTTCGGAGATGGTCTCCATATTCAACATGACATTGAGGATTTCTGTTCGTTTGTTACTGTTGGACTTCTGTTGCTCTACCGGGTCGTAAACGGCGGGATCCTGCGCCAAAGCTGCAAGCACGGCTGACTCGGATATGGTCAGATCCTGTGCCTTCTTATCAAAATAATATTCGGCAGCCGCACCGATCCCAATCCGGTTTCCGCCAAAATAGAGTGTGTTCAGATAATATTCCAGAATCTTATCCTTGCCAACCTCGGATTCAAACTGGACAGCCAGATACTGTTCCTGAATCTTTTGGACGACCCGTTCCATAGAGGAGCTGTTGTTGTCGCTGACAAAGATCTGATTACGGATCAGTTTCTGGGTTAAGGTTCGTCTGCTTCCGGCGTACTGTGCCGATGCGGAATCCGGATAAAAGGCGTAGAAAAAGTTGCGGATATCTACGCCGTGATGCTTGTAATATTCCGTGTCATCTGCGGCGATAAATGCGTTGCGTGCCGCCATGGAAATCTTATTCAGTGCGACATAATTCTGCCGGATCCCGGAGCCGTCCAGCCGCTGCAGCTCATTGCCATCCTTATCATATAATATTGTCGTTTTGGAACTGGTCAGGATCTGCTTTTCATTCACGGTCGGAGCACTGCTTACGATTCCGCGGAAAGCTCCGATAAGGCAGACGCTTATCACAGCCAGAATGGCAAGCAAAAGGAAAAGCTGGAAGCACAGAGCGTCCAGACGCAGCCGGTTTAAAAATCTATGTTCTGTCGAGAACAGCTTCTGTTCCCGCTCTAAAATTTCATTTTCGCCAAACTTCATGGAAACCTCCATTTTGATCATTATAGTGATGCAGGGGGCAAAATCTCATTGACGCCAACATCATTATAATGTACAGCATAACACTATTTAATTGGCTTGACAAGGCGCATCAATAGTGGTATGCTGTCGCTTAGATAGAGGTCGCACTCTTCATCAGTACGTGATCTGATGTCCCAGGAGGCAGAGGAGGATCGTGGAAAGGGAACAGTGCCGAAAGGATATTCTGCCTGACAGGATACTCCTTGGGCATGGCGTGAATAACGACATGACTGTCATCATTGGATGGAGCGCTATCAAGTATATACCAGTGTATATTCTGAGACGGCGTATCCCCGTCTTTTTTTTATGATAACATAACTATCCATTTTACATTTATTATATTATAAGGAGGTAATAATTATTATGGCATTATTTAAGGGAGCCGGTGTGGCACTGATCACACCTATGAAGGAAAATCACGAGATAAATTTCGATAAACTGGACGAACTTCTCGAGGAGCAGATCGCAGGACGGACAGATGCGATCATTATCTGCGGCACGACAGGAGAGTCTGCTACCATGACAGAGGAAGAGCATATGGATACGATCCGCTTTGCAATCGACCGCGTTAAGGGACGTATCCCTGTGATCGCAGGTACCGGTTCAAACTGCACCGCAACGGCAGTACAGCTCAGCAAGGAAGCTGAGGAGGCAGGAGCTGACGGTGTTCTTCTGGTAACACCTTATTATAATAAGGCAACCCAGAATGGTCTGATCGCTCATTACACCACGATTGCAAATGAGATCAAGATCCCTGCAATTCTTTATAATGTACCAAGCCGTACCGGATGTGCGATGGCACCGGCTACGATCGCATCTCTGGTTAAGAATGTTGACAATATTGTCGGCGTAAAGGAAGCCTCAGGAGATCTCAGCAACGTTGCAAAGATCATGAACCTTTGTGATGGCAACATCGAGCTTTACTCCGGTAACGATGATCAGGTCGTTCCGATCCTTTCTCTTGGCGGTCTCGGTGTTATCTCTGTTGTATCCAATGTTGCACCGCAGTTTATGCACGACATGGTAACAAGCTATCTTGAGGGCGATGTGAAGAGAGCAGCCAAGATGCAGATTGACAGTATTCCGCTTTGCAATGCACTGTTCTGTGAGGTTAATCCAATTCCTGTAAAGGCAGCTCTTAATATGATGGGGAAAGAAGTCGGAACACTCCGTGCACCACTGACTGAGATGGAGCCACAGAATCAGGAGATCCTGCGCAAGGCAATGGTTGATATGAACTTATTATAATAGAGATGTTTGCGGAAATTGCAAGGTGATGGAGTGATCCCGGGCAACCGCATGATACACACTTTGACAAGTTGATTTTAGAAGGGCAGTGTTCCTGATACGGAGCGTTGCCCAGCTTTGTAGAGAAACCCCAAACTGCGTACATGGAATATATTATGGTGCGCCATTGAATAACCGGTGTGCAGCTTGAGGTGAAAACATTTATTGATGAAAGACTAACTATTAAAAGTCAAGTCTAAAATGAAAGTTTTTGAATGAATTGCAGAAATGTACTTCAGATATAGTTGTACCTTGAAAACTGCATGACAATGAGAGCATCTTTGCAGGTGCTCTGAAGAGGAGATCTTTGCAGAAAATTCTAAATAGCTGGCAAGTATGCCTGACCAGATTTTTCCATTGCATAAATGGTTCTTACAAGTTTCTTTGAAGCATGAGATAAAGCAATGTTATAATGCTTGCCCTCCGCTCGTTTCTTAGCAAGATATGTTCCAAAGGATTCATCCCAATGGCAAACATATTTCGTTGCGTTATAAAGAGCGTATCGAAGATAACGAGAACCACGTTTTTCCATATGGGAGTAACAGTTATCTAATTGTCCTGACTGATAAGTTGATGGAGACATTCCTGCATAGGCAAGTATCTTATCAGCTGAGTCAAAACGACTGAAGTCACCGATTTCTGCAAGAATCATAGCTCCCATACGATAGTTAATTCCTGGTATGCTGAGAATAGGAGAATTGATTTCATCCATGATGATTTTGATTTCATTTTCAATTTCGTCAATCTTAGAAGTTAATTCCTGAATGAGCTTAATGGTATGCTTCAGTTCCAGAGACTTTGCTGGCATATTTGAACCGATAGAGTTTCTGGCAGCGTCACGAAATATAATCGCAGTCTCTTTGCCATATCTGCCATGTGAACTCTCAGAGAGCAGATTTGTAAGTCTGGTAAGATGTGCAGATGCAACAGCATGAGCAGATGGAAATTCGGATAATAAGGCATAGACTGATGCCATATGAAGTTGAGGCACGAGCTTTTCCAATTCAGGGAAAAGGATACACACAAGTCTGGAAACGGAAGATTTTAGTTTTGCCCGTTCTTTTACTTTGTCAAAACGATAACGGGTTAATGACTTTAGTTCCTCGTTGTGGTAAGATGTGTCTGAGTAGGACTTTAAGTTCACATCAGACATAATCATAGATGCGATTGTATGGGCATCCACTTTATCCGTTTTCGTCTTTCTAAGGCTTAGACTTTTTCTGTAAAGATTGGTATGTAACGGGTTGATAACATAGGTTGGCAGACCTTTATCAAGAAGAAATCCCAGAAGATTGTAACTATAGTGTCCAGTGGCTTCAAGCCCTACTTTTACTTTGGCTAAATCATCTGATACGGACAGTATTTTCTGAAATAAGGTTTCAAAACCTTCACGGTTGTTGGGAATGGTAAAAGATTTGAATAATACTTCACCATCTGAATTGGTAATAAAACAGTCGTGTTTGTCCTTAGCAACATCAATTCCAACGTATATCATAAAAATCTCCTTTGAGTAAATATTTTGATACTGTTTATAGAACCACTGGTACTCCTTGCGATTGTAACCTCGTTCTAAATAAACCGTCATGCGGTATCTAACTGATTAACAAATATACAAAGAGACTGTGGTTGTAGCCTTTCATAAACCATCAAGTGGTAGGAAGTGATAAACAATCCACAGTATCTCCAATAGTATAGCATACAGACCTTGGAGAGGGTCTATAAACACTACTACTTTATAATACGAGGATGTATAATTATGAGTAAAAAAGTATTTGTTTTGGTACACGATTACTGGCATCACGATGATTCCATCAAGCCTATGATGGACTATCTGTTTAACGCAGATTATGAAGTAACATTCACAAAGAACCCAAATGACTATTTCAACGGGCAGTTTGATTTGTTTTTGTCTTTCAAAGACCCTATTGAAAATGATCAGATTCCTACTCCAATCTGGTGTGATGAAAAATGGACGGAGAAATTTCTGAATGATGTTCAGAATGGTATGGGAACGATTATGCTTCACGCATCACTTACTGATTACACAGAAAATCACCCAATCCTCACAAATGTTGTAAGAAGTAACTTTATCACTCATCCCGAAAAATGTCCGCTTACTGTAAAACCGATAGCAGAACATCCGATTATTGAAGGCATTGGCAAATTCACATTCCCTGATTTTGACGAACATTATGTAATGAAAATGATTCCGAATGCTGATACAACGATTCTTGCAGAAACCGTTTCAAAGAACGGCGTTCAGCCTGCTGTATGGGTTCACACCTATGGCAAGGGAAAAATCTGCTGTATCGTTCCTGCACACACTACTCAAAATCTGACCTGTGAACCATTTGTCAAACTTATAAAGAATGCTATTGATTGGGTTTAATAGCATTAATAGAGCGTCAAATTCCAGTTTGCCGAAATATCTGGCTGACTTTCCACATTTTACAGACATTTCAGCCTGTTCGTTAGTGAAATGATATGTATTTTCCCTTATTTTTGCCCTTATGAGATCATTGTAATGGAAATAAGGGAATTTCTTTTTTTAGTCATTGCCTGCCACTTTATCAAGCAGCCTTGCTGATTCCCGCTTGGCTTTTCTTGTGGAGTGAGCATAGACATTCATTGTGGTACTGACATCTGAGTGCCCTAACAGTTCCTGCACATCCTTTGGTGCTGCTCCATTTCTTTCCTTTTTTTCTTACAGATCCTTTTGCCATAATCGTGTGTCTCCTTTCGATATCAGACAATCGGAACTGGTGAAATGCTTCTTGCGTTTAAGTATATCATTCTTAATAAAGAATACCGCCCGTAAAATAGCTGACGCATAGAGCTACTATTTTATGGGCGGATCTTTTGCGCCTTCAATCTCGGCTTGCAGCTCCTCGCGGGTTTTCTCTCTTGGCTTTGTCATGGGTGGTCGCTCCTTTCTGATCATAGGCATAGAAAAAGGACAGTCGATTTTCTCGACTGTCCTCTCGGATTGGTTATGTAATTGTAAAATGTTATTTTTTATTAAACTTTTGAATATCTCCGTAATCTTTAAGCTCACTATTTTCAAAAGCTTGTTGTAAATTATCGCTATCCAAAAACAACACATTTCCACTTGAGGTCAAGGGCAACATACAAGAATCAGCTTTCAGTATTTCTGCCGGATTGTCTATTAGCATAACCAGAGGATTTTTTGCTTCTATCGGCTTCGCTGATCCAAGAGTTACATTTATAGGAAATGCAAGCAGACCGCCACCTTCGTATTCGTATAACCCTGTTCCTTCTGGCAATACACTTCCGTCGTTTGTCAATATCGGCATTTGACTGTCTAAAAACTCTTGCATACTTTTTGATAAGCTGCTATATTCTATGGGTTTTAATTTGCCAGAATTGCCAAAGTTTTCAATCCATTTGGGATTTGTAAACACCAAATGGTCATAATCTCCCAGCTCGGTAGAAAGTTCAATAGCGCTATCTACTACATAGGAGAGGAGCAAATTGTCCTCTTGGTCAGATAGCAAATTGCTTCCAGCAGTTATCAGTTCTTCATCTTCGCATACTGTATCTATGTCAGTATATTCTATAAAACTAATTCCGGTCATGTCATATTCGGAAAGCTTATTTGTATTTCCGCACCCGGTTAAACTAATCACAAGTGCTAATGCAGACATGATTATAAGGTTGTTATGTTTCATAGATGCCTCCATTTTCTGTTTGTTGCCCAATTATTAAAGAAGTATAACACAAACTTATGAACAAATCCACGTCATTTCAGCCTGTCGGCAGCATCGTGTTCTCTGGCATACTCCCACGCCGCCTCTCGGCGTTCTTCACTGTATGGGGCGGTCAGATGGAGAATCTCCTTATCATTCAATCAATCATTCGTTATAAACATCAGAAGCATTTCAATCAGTTCACCAAGTCACTTTTATTTTGTGTTATACTGTTTTATAGATTTTTCTTGGTCTCCGCTTCGCTACGGTCGGTGCAAAGCGGACATCCACTGGATGTCCTGCACCCTTGTATTTGCCCTTATGAGAGTTCGTAAACACTGACGGGACGATATAACACAAGGGAAATAATAAGGGAAAGCTAACCTGTGATAAACTTAGTGTTTTCAAGGGCTTGAGAGGTATTTGATAATAAAATATAACAATTATGAAATTACTTGGAATAGATGAAATCTCAATTCTAATTTGAAAAATTTAATGGTATCGGGCACCAAAAATTTCAGGGTTTGCGGATATCATGCGCATATTCTATGGAAAATTCCGCTGAAATATGCTTTAATAGAGATATATAGCAGTAAATAACAATTGCAAGAGGAAGAAAATGTCTAGAAGAAAGAGGCAGAAAACCGGAATGATAAACAAAGAAAAGGAAAATAACAGCATGACGCAGGAGACTCAAACACCGCAGCAGACTGTTGACGCGCAGCAGATGGTTATCCCTCAGGAGAGCGAGCGCATCCAGCGGGCTGAGTGGATTCACGAGCAGGTGAAGCTTCAGCGTGAGGCAGAGGATGAGGCATGGGAGAAGATCATGGAGGAGCAGAAGCTGCTTACAGAGCGCAGACGCTCCATAGATGCCGATATAAACAGCAACAGGGAGCTGAAGCGATACCATGAGGACTGCATGGAGGATATCACAGACCAGGTATATTCACTGCATGGCATATCGGTAGACAAGCTGGAGGGCATAAAAGAGTACAGGAATGCCCTGTTCCGCGGAGAAGCATTCATAGTGTTTTGCATATCTGTAATAATGGCTGCGATTGTGGCATATGCCTATGGACCGACTTCGCAGCTGTGTCTGTATGTACTCATGTGTGTAGGTGCGGAGGGAGCGTTATTGTCCCAAAAGCGAAAGAATATACTGTTTTTCATTCCGCTTATCCTGATAGCGGCGGAGATGGCAGGCTACAAGCTGTATCCGCAGTATCTGGAGTATGTCACGATGGCTGGAGAGGCGCTGGCACTGCTTCTTATGATGATAGGCACTGTGGGATACTTTGTGCACAATCCATACCGCAAGGACAGAAAGAATATAAAGGCTGCAAAGTCAGACCTCAAGGAATTACATAAGGTGGCTAAAAAGAGTGTCAAGAAGAACAAAAAGAGCCGCATAAAGAACGAAGCAAAAGAAGCAAAGCTTGCGGCAAAGCAGGCCAAAAGAGAGACCAAGGCTGCCATAAAGGAGCAGAAGAGGCAGAATAAGCTCGCAAAGAAGCAGGCCAAGTACGAGCTTAAGGAGAAAAAACGACAGCAGAAGAGTGAGCGTGTTGAGCTTAAGCATGAGCTGAAGAAGACTCAGCTCATGGATAAGGTGAGAAGATTTACACCGAAAGAGCAGAATAGTGAAAGCACCTCTTCGGCAGAGAGCATAGATAACAACATTACAGAAAACAATATCATAGAGAATAACATCATTGATATAGAGCGCAAGGTCAATTAGTCATGGATGAGCATTAGGCAGACAGCTGATACTTCTCCATCCAGTAATTAATCTGGATGAAATATGCGATAAGTTGCGGACCTGCCATGAGCTGGCCAAACCACGGACTGCCGTATTCTGCCGGTGCCTTTAAAAATTCGCGCGTTTTGTCAGTGTCAATGAGAGTGCGCACAGGGGCGTTAGGGGAGTCTAATATCTCCTCCATTCCCTTTATAAGGAGAGCTTCATATCCGGGATGATAAGTCTTTGGATATGGGCTCTTTTTTCTGTGCAAAAGCTCAGGTGGCAGGACATCTGAAAAAGCATCGCGAAGCAGAGTTTTTTCCACACCGTTTTGATATTTCATATGCCAAGGCACATTAAAGACATATTCAATGATACGATGGTCGGCAAAAGGGACGCGGGCCTCAAGCTCGGAGTACATGCTGGTGCGATCCATGCGGTCAAGAAGCGTCTGCATGAACCATTTGATATTGAGATAACCTATTATGCGGCGGCTTTCGTCCTCACCGGCCTCGCCGTAAAGGAGAGGTGCTTTTGACCTCGACTCCTCATATCGAAAAGCCTGATAACCGGATAAATCAAGCTCCAACCCCACATCATCGCGCAAAAGAGCAAGGCGTGGAGCTACATCCGATGACCATGGGAAGCCATATCTTTCCAGCAGCTCTTTGCGGTAAAACCACGGATATCCGCCAAAGATTTCATCAGCACACTCACCTGTAAGAGCTACCTTGTTTTTTCGGCTGACGAGGCTGCAGAAATATAAAAGTGACGAGTCCACATCGGTCATGCCGGGCATATCCTTTGCATCGACTGCGGCAAAGAGCGCCTTGAAGAGAGAGTTCTCATCACACTCGAGATAGGCGTGGGCTGTCTCATACTCTTCAAGCATACGATTGACATAGGGCAGATCCCTCTCCGGCTGGAAGGCGTTTGCCTTAAAATATCTGTCATTGTCCTTAAAGTCGAAGGAAAAAGTGTTGAGCGTTTTACCGCGTGTGTTCATATAGTTTGCGGCGATGGCGGTCACGATGCTTGAATCGATGCCGCCTGACAGAAAAGTACATACCGGCACATCGGAAACCATCTGCCTTTTTATAGCATCCTCCACCAGAAAACGTGTGTGAGCAACGGTATCCCGATAGCTCTCGGTGTGTTCCCGGCTTGTAAGCTCCCAGTAGGTTTCATCATGCAGCCCATCCCGGGAGTAAATCATGAAGTGTCCCGGCAAAACCTCAAACAAATCCTTAAACAGGGAAAGCCCGCTCGTGTGCGCAGGCCCGATAGCAAGAAGCTCCTGCAAGCCCTGTTTGTCAAGCTCAGGCTTTACTGCAGGGTGCGCAAAGCAGGCCTTTGGCTCGGAGCCAAACACCAGAGAATCCCCTCGGATGGCATAAAAAAGCGGTTTGACACCTACGCGATCGCGGTATAAAAGCAGCCGGCTTTTAGCCGCATCCCATATGGCAAATGCAAAAATACCGTTTAAGCGATTGACAAAATCAGCGCCCCAATGGATGTAGGCGTACAGAATAACCTCTGTGTCTGAGGTTGTGGAGCATACAAAGCCGTTTTCGGACAGCTCGGGAATCAGCTCATCAGTGTTGTAAATCTCACCGTTATAGCAGATAGTGTACTCATAGCCGTTGTGGGTGCGCGTCATGGGCTGGTCGCCGCACAGGATATCACGGATGGCCAGACGGCTGTGCGACAGACCAATATGCTTTTTAAGGTAGCGTCCTCTGGCATCGTTGCCGCGGTGGGCGAGCACAGCACGCATCTTCTCAAGACGAAAGTTCCAGTAATCGGTGTTCTCTTCAAAGTCTTCTTTAAAGTTACAGAATCCGGCAATACCACACATAAAAATTCATATCTCCGTAAAAACAGATTTAATTTATATTATGCATACGCCTTGAAGCTGTTAATCCGGTCAGAAAATAAAAAGAGATTTTACCAAGCTGATTATAAAATTTTTATTGACAACAAAGGCAGAATAGCGTTACTCTTATTGCATGAAGTTAGATAACACTAACATACATAAATAACAGATAACTACAGTAAGTACAATCTGACCAGTAATTGTTTTTAAACGTATAACCTTATATAAGGTAAATGTAATTTGAAATGTTGAAAGAGAGGATATCATATGTCAGAAGAAGAGAGAAAGTTCTTAGAAATAGTGGATTTGAAAAAGGGCTTCGGAAGCGGCGAGACGCGCCAGGAGGTGCTGCGAGGCATGAATTTTTCAGTGGCAAAGGGGGAGTTCTGTGTGCTGCTCGGACCGTCGGGCTCAGGAAAGTCCACACTGCTCAATATCATCGGAGGCATCGACAGCGCCGATTCCGGATATATCAGCATAAATGGTGACAAGCTGAAGGATATGAGCGAGAAAAAGCTCACGCAGTACCGCAGAAAGCATCTGGGATATGTATTTCAGATGTACAACCTGATTGCCAATCTGAATGTAAAGGAAAATATCGAGGTGGGCGCATATCTGTCAGACAACGCACTGGATATCGATGAGCTGCTTCACACGCTGGGGCTTTACGAGCACCGCTATAAGCTTCCAAATCAGCTATCCGGCGGACAGCAGCAGCGTGTGTCAATAGGGCGTGCAATCGTGAAAAATCCGGATATACTGCTCTGCGACGAGCCTACAGGAGCGCTTGATTACAACACTTCAAAGGAGATTTTGAAGCTCATAGAGGATGTCAACAAAAAGTACGGAAACACCATAATCATGGTCACACACAATGAGGCCATCAAAAACATGGCAGACCACGTGATAAAGCTTAGGGACGGAGCCGTGCGCCACAACGATATCAATACAAATAAGGTTTCGGCCGAAGAGCTTGAGTGGTAAGGAGGATTTGACCTATGAGCAGGAAAAAGATAAAAAATCCTCTGATAAAGCGTATACCAAAGGAAATTATCGGTGACTGGAAGAAATATCTCGTTGTATTTCTTTTCCTCGTGCTGACAATCGGCTTTGTATCCGGAATGTATGTGGCAAACGACAGTATGCTCACCTCTGCGGATGAGGGAGTAAGCAAGTATAAGCAGGAGGATGGACATTTTGAGCTTAAGGATAAGGCTGACAGCGAGCTTGTTACGGCTATCGAGTCAGGCGAGGTAAAAACAGCCATAGATGAAAAAGACAGCGATAGCAGCAAAATTCCTGTTACGCTCTACGAGAATTTCTATCGCAATGAGACTGAGGACTACGACGCAGACGGCAAAAAGGATGGAACCATCCGTGTATACACAAAGATCGGGGATATCAACCTCGCATGTCTCATCGAGGGCTCTTTTCCACAAAATGAGAACGAAATCGCTGTGGACAGAATGCATGCAGACAACGTGGGGATGAAGGTCGGTGACACAATAAAAGTCAGCGGAAAAGAATTCAAGGTATCGGGCCTCATCGCATATGTCAATTACTCCACACTGCATGAAAAGAAGACCGATATGATGTTTGATGCGATAAAGTTTGACGTGGCAATGGTGACAAAGGAGGGCTTTGACCGCCTGGACAAGAGCATTCACTATACATATGCATGGAAATACAAGGATGAGCCGGCTGACGACATAGAGCAGAAGGAAAAATCAGATGACTTTCTGGAGGCGATGGTGTCACAGGTTATGGCAACGGGCAATGAGGTGGAAGACTACACACCGCGCTACTCAAATCCGGCAATCAATTTTGCTACGGACGATATGGGCTCAGACAAGGCCATGGGAGGAGTGCTTTTAGACATTCTTATCGTGATAATCGCATTCATTTTTGCAGTGACCATAAGCAATACGATAGCAAATGAATCATCAGCGATAGGCACGCTTCGTGCGTCGGGCTACACAAAGGGAGAGCTTATTAGGCATTACCTTTCAATGTCTGTCATTGTGACATTTCTGGCAGCAGTAGTAGGAAATATACTGGGCTATACGGTATTCAAGGATGTGGTTGTGGGCATGTATTACAACAGCTACAGCCTGCCGACATACCATACAATCTGGAATCCGGGTGCATTCATAAAAACAACGCTTGCTCCGGTGATTATCATGCTTGTTGTAAATCTTATCGTAATAATCCGCATGATGCAGCACACACCGCTTCAGTTCCTGCGCCATGACCTTAAGAAAACAAAGCGTAAAAAGGCAATGCGGCTTCCTCGCTGGAGCTTCATGAGCCGTTTCAGACTGAGAATCATGTTCCAGAATGTGACAAACTATCTGATACTTTTTGTGGGAATATTTTTCATCATGGTAATGCTCGCGATGGCAGTCGGTATGCCGGATACACTTGATTATTACAAGAAAAATACAGACAGCATGATGTTTGCAAAATATCAGTACGTGCTCAGATCCTACGTCGATGCAGACGGAAACGTGCTTGAAACCGACAACAGTGATGCAGAGAAATTTGACATGACATCGCTCTTAAGGAGAACAGATGAGTTTGACGAGGAGGTGTCGGTCTACGGAGTGGAAACAGACAGTGCATACGTAAAGCTTAAGGACATGGATTCGCTTAAGGATAACGAGGTGTACATATCGGATTCATTTGCAGACAAATATAGTATAAAACCTGGCGATACAATAAAGCTTGATGCACAGTACGAGAAAAAAACGTACAAATTCAAGGTGAAGGGAACCTACGATAAATCCCAGAGCATCGCGGTATTTATGCCGATAGAGCATTTCGCGGATACCTTTGATTTTGCAGATGGCAGATTCAGCGGATTTTTGTCAGACACAAAAATAAAGGATATCGATGAGAGCAATATCGCGACAACAATTACGATACGCGACATCACCAAAATGGCAGACCAGCTCGATCATTCCATGGGCTCATACATGCAGTACTTCCAGGTGCTTTGCATACTGCTCTCAGCCGTCATGATATATCTGCTCACGAAGCTCATCATCGAGAAAAATGAGACAGCCATATCGATGACCAAGATTTTAGGCTACGACAACAGAGAAATTGCAAGTCTTTATCTGGTCTCAACATCAATTGTGGTGGTCATCTCAGATATCATCAGCGTAGTGCTTGGTGCAAAGGTGATGGATATTGTATGGCGCATAATGCTTCAGACTTTCAGCGGATGGTTTTCATTCCATATGACACCTGTCGGCTATGTAAAGATGTTTGCGTTCGTGCTCATCGGTTACCTGATAGTGACAGTATTTGATTTCAGGAGAATAAAGAGGATTCCGATGGACATGGCACTAAAGAATGTGGAATAGGTAAAAGTATACAAAAATAATTAATTATTGGCAAACTGTTGTATAATTGCACTAAAAATGGTAGTATTGTCTCATAAGTTAAAAAACCAAAGTAATAACGTAACTATAATTTATGAGAGGTGATTAAATATGAAGCAGGGGGCAAATAAAAAAAGAGGGACATTTGCAACCAAAATCATAGTAATGGTGATTTTAGCTGTTATAGTTTCAAATGTAATTTGTATGGTATTTATTCTTGAAAGCTCCAAAAAACAAATTACAGACAGTGTCAAGCATACAATGGTAGATGTTATTAATACAACGTCAAAAATCATGGAAAATGAGATTAGTAATTCAGGTGTTGATGATCTGGATTATGATGGTTATGCCAATAATCTTTCAGATGTAAAGCTTGAAGGCATGGACAGTGCATACATGTATGTGGTTCAAAATGATGGCACAATGCTTTATCATCCTACAAAGGAAAAGGTTGGACAGCCTGTTGAGAATGCTGTAATTAAAGGCGTTGTACAACAGCTTCAGGATGGCAAAAAACCGGGCACGGCTGTTGTAGAATATGATTTCAATGGAACAACAAAGTATTCGGCATATACGATTTTGAACAATGAAAATATACTTGTGCTTACAGCAGACGAGTCTGAGGCACTTGCAGGAATCACTACTGTAACAGGAGTTGCCGTTGGAATCAGTGCTATTGTTGTGCTGCTTGCTATTATTATATGCTTCATACTGGGACGCAGGCTTATGAGACCGCTCGTAAAGGTCAGCACAATAATTGAAGAAATTGCCAATGGTGATATCAACGCAGATTTTGGCATGGTCAAGGAGACAAATGATGAGATAGGCCTGATTATAGAAAAGATGAAGGAGCTCACGCAGTCACTTGGAAATATAGTCGGAAAGATAAGAAATTCCAGTGACACAATGTCAGCAAACAGCTATGAGCTCAATGACACAAGCAGTCAGACACTTGCTGCAAATAACGAGATATCCAAGGCAGTCGAGGATGTTGCAGAGGGCTCTACAGGCATGGCAGCATCTATTTCCAAGATTAATGAAAATCTTCTGGAGATGAGCAATGAGACAAAGGATATAAACGAATCTGTCAATGAAATCAGAAATCAGACGACAGCAGTGCAGGATAGCAGTAAAATCATGAATGATAAGATTAAATCCATGCAGGATAGCAGTCACAAGATGGATGAGGGTATCTCAGCAATTTCAAAACGCATAGAAACTGTAAATACTACGGTTGACAAGGTGAGCAATATTGTCTCTGTCATTGAGGAAATATCCAGTGAAACCAATCTTTTGTCACTCAATGCATCTATAGAGGCAGCCAGAGCCGGTGATGCAGGAAAAGGCTTCGCAGTGGTGGCACAGGAGATTCGAGTGCTTTCAGACAATACCAATACGGAGCTTGAGAATATCAAGCAGATAATATCATCACTGGTTGAAGAGTGCAGGTATTGTGTACAGGCATCCGGCACCATCGTCGAGGACAATGCCAAGCAGAAAGAAGAAATCAAGGCAGTGCTCGATGAATTCAGCGCACTTGATGAGCAGATTCAAAAGACAGCAGAAAAAGCTGATGAAATAGAAGAGCTTGTCACTGCGATGATTGAGCTGAACGATGACATCACGAAGAGCAGCAACAGCCTGACAGATGTCAGCGCAGCAAATGCCGCAGCAACCGAAGAGATGAATGCCAACATCGAGGAGCTCAATGCCATGATGAACGGGGTTTCAGAAATGGCAGGAAACATGAATGATGAGTCTGATGGATTGAAGGAAGCATTATCATTCTTTCATAATTAATGGCAGGTAATCATAATTGAATTTGCAACGTAAATCAGTCATAAAAGCAGTAAAATGCTTTTGTGGCTGATTTTGGTATTTACAGGATTATTGATTATATCGGAAAAAACACGTATTATATGATAAAAAGAAGAATGAGGTATTAAAAAATGACAGACAATTTTGAGTTTAGAAGTATACACCCAGACGAGGTAGAACAGGCAATAGCAATTGAGCAGATATGCTTCCCACCGAATGAAGCATGCTCTCCAAAGGCAATGACAGAGAGAATTGCAAAGGTACCACAGCTATTTCTCGTGGCAATTGACAAATCAACCGGTAAGCTGGCGGGCTTTTTAAATGGTGTGGCAACAGACGAAGAAAAGTTCAGGGATGAGTTCTTCACGGACATCGATTTATGTGATGAAAACGGTAAAAATGTGATGCTTCTGGGCCTTGATGTGCTGCCGGAGTACCGTGGACATGGACTTGCCAGAGAGCTCGTGCACCGCTACAGCCTGCGTGAAAGGGCAAACGGACGAAAAAAACTGTTTCTGACATGTTTAGAGCAGAAGGTGGAGATGTATAAGAAGTTTGGATTGCAGGATCTGGGGATTGCTGACTCTACCTGGGGTGGAGAAGAGTGGCATGAGATGGTGCTCAAGGGATGAATGTGATAATATGGAAAATAAAGTATCAGATAACGTTATAGAAAAAAATTATAGGGAGTGCCTTAAATTCAATGAAATCAACAAAAGCAAAGTCGATAATTTTGACCTGGTAACAGCAAAGGCAGCCCTTGAAAATCTGTATGAGCTTTACAAAAAGGGCATATCAACAGGTCATTTTACACCGGATAAGGACTATGTAGTAAGGTGTGCTGATCTGGTAACATTGGCTGAGGAGAACAAGGACAGCTTGTTTTATGATGCATGGCGCATATGGTTTAGATACTTTGTATCGATGGGCTATGCTGGATGGAATGAGCTGTGGGAGGCAGTATGAACCAAATTTGCAGGGATATTTTCAGAGCCATACATGAGGGTAAATGGCTGAAAATAGAATATCGAAACAAGGCAGATCAGGTGACGAAATATTGGATAGGGATAAGAGACCTTGATCCGAGAAGCCGAACTATGAAGGTTGATGGACTTCATCTGGGACAGTTTACAATTGGAGAATATGACAGGATATTTATCGATTCAATATTGTCTACTGAGATAATAGAGGGGACATACTGCCCTGAAAATAGGTTACTTGTTGAAGATATTGAGATGCATCCAGAGCGTTACAAAAATATATTTGACAGCTCAGCAAATTTAAAAATACTAAATTATCTTGAGATATGTAATAAGCTTGATACGACTCCGTATATCACAGATTACGACTTGATTCATTACATTGACAGAGAGCGGATTAACTGTGGTATGTATCAGCTTACAGACCAGCAGTTCAGGGAAGTGGTTGCTCAATTTCAGTATTTTTCATCGCGGGAAAAAAGAAAAAGCGGATCATTAAAAGTTAAGAGGCTGGCAATAAATGTCCTGAGTATAAACACTAATAAAGGACTCTATGTTCTTGCATATAGAAATCTTAATCTTGATGTAAAAAATCATATTTTTAAACCGGATGAGGAGATTACGGTGTGTACGCAGTTTTCTATAGATGGAAAACAAGAAAATGCAAGGAAATTTTTAGATGCCGATGAATATGAGCTTTTGGAGGATTTTGAGAAAAATCTGGAAAAAATAAAGGATGCAATAACAGAGCATGGCGGCAACAGATCTATAGTAGATGATATGCCATATGTTATAGGACTTGGCATGGATGTGGTTCTCAATCTGCACGAAGAATATAAGGCAATTATGTATATGTTTGAGGCTGATAATGTGACATATCCAATAAAGGCATTTTTTGGAGAGCTTCTTGAGAGACCAAGAAGGACGAAGGCATATCCGATTGCACTGATTAATAAAAATATAAATCTGGATCAGCTGCTTGCAATAAACAATGCTATGAAATATCCTCTTGCATATATTCAGGGACCACCTGGCACTGGCAAAACAAATACTATAATAAACACGATAGTAACAGCATTTTTTAACAATGTCACAGTGCTGTTTGCATCATATAATAATGTCCCGATAGATAATGTCTTTGAAAAGCTCTCATCCATGAAGTATCGCGGGAAGACAATCCCATTTCCGGTGCTTCGCCTGGGAAATACAGAAAAAGTAATGGAGGTAATTAAATATATTAATGGGCTGCGTACACAGGTGCAGTCATTGCAGATTTTTGCCTCTACACTTGATAAGCGGAAGGATGATCGTATAGACAGGGCAAAGCGTTTGTCTGCACGTCTAAAGGAATATGAGGAAATTCTGGATTTAAAGGAGAGAAAAGAGACACTTACACATCTGATGAAATATCAGGAACATATGAAAAATACTATGAAGCTATTGCCGTTTCAGACAGATCTGCAGGGCTATCAGATGCAGAAGCTTGATAAAAGGATAGCTGCTATCGGTGAGATATCGGATGCTGATGCTATGCAGTTTTTGGATAGAAATGAGGATGAATTTTATCAGTATCTGTTTTACACATCTGCACGCTATATAAAGGCGCTCGAGGAACCTAAATTCCAGGAGCTTAGACAGATACTGGATTCTGATGAGCCACCAGAGAAGCTGGTGAATGAGTTTAACAAATATATGCGTAAATCTGAAAATGTAAGAAAGCTTCAGCGAGTTTTTCCTATAATCATAACGACATGCATTTCTGCGCACAAAATAGGTGAGCCTGAGCCTTTATTTGATATGACAATTATGGATGAGGCAAGTCAGTGTAATGTGGCAATCTCACTGGTGCCTATAATCAGAGGAGAAAAACTGATGCTGGTGGGAGATCCGCAACAGCTAAATCCGGTTATCCTGCTTGGAGAACTGACAAACAAAAAGCTTCGTCGCAGGTATCATGTATCGGATGAGTATGATTACAGAGAAAATTCAATCTATAAAACGTATCTTGCCTGTGATGCAGTAAGTGATGAGGTGCTTCTGAGAAATCACTACAGATGCAATAAAGAAATAATAGGTTTTAACAATAAAAAATACTATAATTCAAAGCTCAAGATACAGTCAAAGAGTAGAGAATCTGAACCGCTTGTCTATATGGATGTGAAAAGCGATAACACACAGATAAAAAATACTTCTCCGGCTGAGGTTGAGGAAGTGGTGGAATATGCGCTTTTAAATAAAGATAAAAGCATTGCCGTGATTACGCCGTTTGTTAATCAAAAGCAATTGATTGAAAATGCAATAAAGCAGAATAAGCTGAGCAATCTTGTCTGTGGAACGGTTCATGCATTTCAGGGCGATGAGAAGGATGTAGTGCTGTTTTCTACAGCAATCTCTGAAAGGACAAGCTCAGGTACATATAACTGGCTTAAAAATAATAAGGAGCTCATAAATGTTGCGACATCCAGAGCAAAGGAGAAGCTGGTGCTTCTCGCAAACGGAAAAGAACTGGAAAGACTGCATGCGGGACAAGCTGATGATGATTTGTACGAGCTGGCGCAGTATATAAAGACAAATGGCCACTCAAAAATTACTGAAAAGCATATAAGCTCACGAGCACTGGGAATACAGCCGTTCTCGACGGCTACAGAAAATGCGTTTCTTGAAAATCTTACTCATGCTCTTGAAAATATCTGGCTTTCGCAGAGTAAATATGTAATACACAAGGAGGTTGCCATATCACAGGTATTCAGAGATAACATAACCTATGATGATTTGTTTTACATGGGACGTTTTGATTTTGTTGTATACGAAAAACAAGGCAGAAGCGAATTGCCAATACTTGCCATAGAATTGGATGGAAAAGAGCACTTTGAGGATGCGGTGGTGAAAGAGCGGGACAGAAAGAAAAATGCGATATGCAAGGCACACAACATGGAAATTATCCGGGTGGAAAACTCATATGCGAGAAGATATAATCATATCAAAGGAATATTGATGGATTACTTTTCAAGGGTGCATTGATGATAGAACTTCTTATCAGATAATGATAGCGTGTAAAATGGCAAAACAAACAATAAAATGTGAGAACTCATATATAATTCAAAAAAGCATTTATGCTGGTTGGAAAGACTATATGCAAGGTTTGGAATCAAAAAAATACTGGTGCTAAATCTCAAAGACGGTTTTTGAACTTTCCACAGAAATATGTTGATTTTTTTTTGAAAACTGCATATAATACAAATACAAAGAGATGTTCCTTGTATTCGGAGAGTCACTACCGTTAAGTGTGAGATGAAAATATTCGGAGAGTCACTACCGTTAAGTGTGAGATGAAAATATTTGGTTGTCATCACCGTTAAGTATGGCAAATAGGACAAAGATTAAGTCTTTGTCCTATTTTACTATTATGGAGGAATGAATGGAACTATACGAAGTAACCGTTGAATATGTAAAATATTTACGAAAATTTGAACCCACGAAGATTATGTCAAATGCAGATGGAAAAGAACAACGTAAGTTTTTGGGTGTGATAGTACAGAAAAATGGATATAAGTATGTCATTCCATTAAGTTCACCCAAATATAAAAAGGATTATAAAATTAGAGATTATCAAGGGGAGAATCTTCCAGAAGATTTTTCTTTTGTAGCATATGCTGATAGAATTATTTTGCTAAAAGATACAAATGTTCCAGTTGTCTATATGTATGAGAAAAAAGAATCAGGAGAAATAGATTTTTTCGGTAAAATTCAGTGTAATAATATGATTCCGGCACCAGAGTCTGAATTGACAAAAATCAATATAGAGGGAATTACTGATATAGCATATAAAACTCTTTTACAAAAACAAGTTCAGTTCATAAGAAAGAACCAAGATGATATATTAAAAAAGCATGCTAATGTCGTGTATGTAAATAGAAAAAAGGGCAGAATGGATATTGGTTACATAAAAAATGCAACGCCAGATTTTGAGTTGCTTGAGGCAAAATGTGATAAGTGGATAAGATGGCATGAAAATAAAGAATAAATTGTTAATAGAAGGGCTTAAACACCGCAGCAGGCGCTGAGGCGGGAGATAATGGAGGAGCTGGATACGCAAATTGCTGCCGGTGGATGTGACATTGATTGAGAAGATTGGAGAGGCACTATATGAAACCCAGGACAGCAAAGAGCATGGAGCTATATGATATATTGCTTAGGCGCGGGTATCCGGAGCCGTTCTGCGATGAGATAACGAAAAACCTAAATACCGACTGGACAGCTCAGAGGATGATAGGATATCTGTCACACTATAAAAAGCTTCCCATGGAAGAAATCGCTGATGAAATGCTTGCGATACTGAACGACCGCAACCGCATAATGCAAAAGCATGAGCTTGAGGAGACAAACGCAAGATGGAATGAATACTTAAACAGATAAAGCCTATTGATATTTTCTTCGGAATAAAAATTTCTGTCCATAACAAGCTTTGCTTTACAAAAGCCCCCGAGTCCGGAGGACAAACTGACACAGGTCATGGTGTAGGAACTGATTGAAAAGATGCAGATTTTAATGTACTATAAGTAAAAGAAAGGCAGGAAATTATATATGTATTATGTACCGGATGGCACTGAGCAGTGCGGTTATTATGAGTGTAAAGAGTGTGGAAGCAGATTTCTGGATTTAAAAATTGCACCAACATTGGTATGTCCATACTGTGGAGAAGAGGCAGATATGGAGATAGGACCAGATGAGGAGATGCCAAAAGTTGTAGAATCTGCGAAGCTTATTCAGATGGTTAGAGGCGTTGAAGAGGTAGAGAAGATGGATAAGCTGTTATCGCTTGCTGTGACAGGAGGCGATTTTAGCTGGATATAGGAATGCGGATATTTGTAAACGCATATGATATATTGCTAAGGCGCGGCTACCCGGAGCCGTTTTGCAATGAGATAACGAAAAATCTAAGTACCGACTGGACAGCTCAAAGGATAATGCTAATAAATCTCAAGCTTCTGATCAACCAGTGATTCACCTTCATATACAAGCTTAAGTGTGAAGAAATTTTCTTCATTTTCAAGCAGGAGCTTTAAGAAGATAGCGTCGCCTTCCCAGGTAGGAAGTGTGGGCACGATAGTTTTATCCACCCATTTGAGGTCACCTTCGTTGCATGTTATAAGCTTGCCGGAAAATTCATCAGCGGTGAAAAGACACATCAATTCAGGCTCCTGTTTATCACTTATAAAAGTTATGAGTGCGCGGAAACGGTATGATGTGAGAGTGAGCCCTGTTTCCTCTTTGACTTCGCGGAGCAAGCATTCTTCGGGTGATTCACCATTCTCGGCGTGACCGCCAACACCGATCCATTTTCCTTCATTTATATCATTTTCCTTCTTAATACGATGAAGCATGAGATATTGTCCATCGTGTTCTATGTAGCATAGAGTAGTTATTTTCATGATGTACCTCCGACAGATGATTATAAAATGATATGCGGGTCACTAAGGTATACATCGAATTGCATGCAAGCATGCATCGATGATACCGTTTGACCCTTTAATCATAACATAAAATGTGGGGGAAGGTATGAAAATATAGAGGTTAAAACAGAGGGGCACATATATTTTTTGAAAGCGAAATAAAGCTCTGTGCATAAGTGGAAAGGTATGAATTTTTGCGGTATGCAATTACTAAATCATTTTGTAGAATAGGATTCCCTACAGAGAATACCTCCACGGGCCAGAATGGAGCAGCATATCGCACATATCCCTCCGGGGCAATGGTTACACCAAGGTTCTGTGATGCAAGCTGTATGCAGGTTTGATTATTTCTTGTACGGTACGGAACAGGTGGCTGTATTCCATACTGGTCAAACAGTCTTTGGGCGGAACGGCCGGTATTCTGATCCGGAAAATGTAATATAAAGGGAGTGTCTGCGAACAGGCTTAAGTCAAGCCATGGGTAGTGGCACTCTTTTTTTGTTACTGCTTTTTGGGCAAGTGGATGTCCGACAGGCAGTACTAATAATATTTCTTCGCGACAAAGAAGCTCGTAATTTAGTTTGGGATGCTCCTGCCAGTTGCTTAAAATGGCAAAATCCAGATTAGTATCAGATATCAGCTTATCCTGTATCGAATGACCATATTCAAAAAAATTAATGCAGACACCAGGGTGTTTTTCGTGAAAAGCAGGCAGTAACTGTGGTATAAGGCTGGTGCTGCGCATTGGCGGAAGCGCAATATTCAGCTCGCCATTATAGTAAGAGCGCATATCTGAAAGCTCTTTTTTCCAGTCCTGATCGAGTGCCAGTACTCTTCTTGCATAATCCAGATAACGCTGGCCCAAAAAAGTAAGATCATACTGGTATCCATTTCGTCTAAAGACTTTTCCACCGAGTTCTTTTTCAAGTTTGTGCAGATATTTAGTTAATGTTGGCTGAGAAACATAGAGTGCCTCTGCAGCACGTGTGAGATTATGATGTTCAGCTATCGCTATAAAGTATTCAAGGTCAGTATATTCCATGACAGATCCCCCGTATATGTAATTACATAAATCTAAAACTATGCCATAAAGGTATAGAATTAATGAAAACAATGAATTAGACACATGATATGTTTTATATTACTATTAAATTGTCGAAAGGGCAAGGGAAAGGTGATGTATATGGGGAAATATTTAGAGAATGTATTTCGACTGTCACAATATGGTACGAATATAAAAACTGAGATGATCGCAGGAATTACAACATTTGTTACGATGGCATATGTTCTTGCAACAGTTCCGAATATGCTTGGCAGTGCAGGATTAAATAAAAGTGCCGTAATGACAGCGGTTATACTGTTGATAGTCATTACCACATGTGCAATGGCATTTTACACAAACAGACCGTTTGCATTGGCACCTGGGCTTGGAAGTACAGGAATAGTGGTATCCATGATAACAAATGAAGGCATTTCACCGGAGAAAGCGGCAGGAGTGATATTCCTAAGTGGAATACTTTTTATTGCAATCTCTTTTCTGGGACTGCGAGAGGCTGTAGTAAAAGTGATACCGGTCAGCCTTAAGCATGCGGTAAGTGCAGGAATAGGGCTGTTCATAGCTCTGCTGGGGGCAAAAAGCTGTGGACTTATAGCTGCCAGCGAGAAAAAGAATTGTCTTACGTTTGGTGATTTAAGGTCACCGGAAGTTATTCTTTGTCTGATAGGATTTTGCCTGATGCTCTTGGTAAAGATAAAGAATATACCGGGAGGCATTATTTTATCTATACTTATTACAACGATAGCCGGAATTGCGCTTGGTGTGACCAGACTGCCGGATAGGATAATTTCATTTCCGGGAAAAATGGATGATATATTTTTGAACATCGATATAAAGGGTGCATTGAATACAGCATATATTCCATTTTTGATAGCACTGTTTATACCGGATTTCTTCTCTACATTTGGCACGGTGCTGGGCGTAGGGGCAAAAGCAGGATATCTGGATGAAAAGGGAAATCTGCCGGGAATTGAGAAATGTTTTCAGGTGGATGCAGTGTCAACGAGTGTTGGGGCATTGTTTGGAATACCGAGCATGACTACATACCTTGAGTCATCAGCTGGTGTTGAGGCAGGCGGAAAAACAGGGCTTACCGTTATATTTACAGGAATATGCTTTCTGCTCATGCTATTTTTCTCACCAGTTGTGCTGATGATACCGACAGCGGCAACAGCACCGGTGCTTATATATATTGGAATACATATGCTTGGTGCGATGAAAAATATTGATTACTCTGATATGACAGAGTATATGCCGGCATTTTTATGTATTGGCTTTACTATATTTGCAAACAACATAGCGAATGGAATCTGTATAGCGATCCCGGTGTATGTACTTATGAAGCTGATTTCAGGAAAAGTGAAAGAGATACAGCCTGTTATGTACATAGTGACAGCTATTTGTATTTTATATTTTATAACGTTGATATAAAGGCATATGAGGTACCGCATATACCAAATCTATATCAGAAAATCATACATGTAGAAAAGGAGAATCACATGAGTAAACGACCAATTATAATTGACACCGATCCGGGCATAGATGATGCCCTTGCGATTGCGATAGCATTATTTTCAGAGGAACTGGATGTTAAACTGATCACCACTGTAGCCGGAAATGTTTCGCTGGATCTGGTGACAGAAAATGCGCTTAAGCTTTTAAAATTTTATGAAAAGGATGTACCGGTAGCGAAGGGCTGTGCACAGCCGCTTCTGGCGGAGTTTGTGGATGCTTCGGATATCCATGGCAAAAGTGGAATGGAGGGATATGATTTCCCGGAGCCGAAAACAGAGCTTTTATTACAGGAGCATGCCGTAAATGCAATGCGAAGAGTGATAATGGAAAGCAACGAGCCTATAACTATAGTGCCGATAGCTGCCATGACAAATATAGCATTGTTGTTTGCACTTTATCCTGAGGTAAAATCAAATATCAGAGAGATCGTCATGATGGGCGGTTCAGTCACCAGAGGAAATAAAGGTGTTATGTCAGAGTTTAACGTGGCAACAGATCCGGAGGCCGCTGCAATGGTATTTAATTCAGGTGTTCCGATTGTAATGGCTGGACTTGATGTTGGCTGGAAAGCACTTGTTATGCCGCAGGATAGTGAAGAAATCAAAAAGATGGGAAAAGTCGGAGATATGGCATATCATCTTTTCAAACACTACAGAGGTGGTAGCTTTAATACAGGGCTCAAAATGTATGACAGCTGTGCAATAGCATATCTGCTTTGCCCGGAGCTTTATACAGTTGAGGAAACCTACGTAGGAGTTGAACTAAATGGCACCATGACTACGGGATGTACCGTGGTTGATCTGAAAGGTTATCTTAAAAAGAAACCGAACGCTAAAGTGTGTACGGATATTGACGGTGAGAAATTCAGAGAATGGTTCAAGCAGTCAATTTCAAGATGTATATAATAATATTTAAGGAGGAAGGACTATGACTACATTTGTCATGTATGCCGCAGCCATTATATCTGTGGCGATAGTAATTTTTATGCTTATCAAAAAGATGGATATTAAGATAACACTCTTTTTGATGGGAATTGTACTTATGTTTGTTGGATGTGCACTGGGAAATCCGCTAGGAGGCGAGGATTTTGTATCGACAGGATCGGTGTTTTTAGATCCTTTAAAGGTAATCGCAGATCAGTTTAAGAGTACTATATCATCAGCAGGATTTATCATACTGATACTTGGCGGGTACTCAGCATATATGAGTGCCATAAATGCAAACAGCGTAACAGTAAACGTGCTTACAAAGCCGATAGCAAAGATTAAATCAGTATACATACTGGTACCAATCGTATTTTTACTCGGTAACCTGCTTTCACTTGTTATACCAAGTGCATCAAACCTTGCAGTTATCCTGCTTGCAACACTTTACCCAATCCTTATAAAGGCTGGAATGAGCTCGCTTACAGCGGCAGGTATTATTGCTACAACAGCTACTATTGTGCCTACACCACTCGGAAGTGATAATGTAGCGATTGCAGCGGAACTTGCGAATACAACAGAATTTGCAGGACTGACAGCAACAGATTATGTATTCAAATATCATGCAATAGTATCAATACCTACACTGCTTATCATGGCAGCAATCCATTTCTTCTGGCAGAAAAGATGTGATAAAAAAGCAGGCGTGATTGAGTCTAAGGCAGTAGAGAGCAAAGATGTTGAGGAAATTAAAGGTGGGTTATTGTACAAGACAGTATATGCAATTTTACCATTACTACCTATTATTTTGCTTATCGGTTCATTTGCTGTACAGAAGATTACAGGAGCACAGATTGATATAAGCGTGGAAGTAGCAACATTATTCTCATTTATCGTAGCAATCATCTGTGAGATCATCAGAAAACGTAATGCCGGTGAAACTCTTAAAGAGACAGAAGCATTTTTCAAGGGAATGGGTGGCTCAATGCCGATAGTTGCTCTCCTTGTTGCAGGAACAGTATTTGTAACAGGCTTAAAATCAATCGGACTTATCACAGCATTACAGAGTGCCATGACAGGTCTTTCAGGCGGAGGACTTGGATTTGTACTTCCACTCATACTGGTTGCGCTTACAGCACTTATCGTACTTTTAAGCGGAAGTGGTACAGCATTATTCTTCGCAATGGTTCCGCTTATGGTGCCGCTTGCGGTAGCAGCAGGAATTTCACCGCTTGCGGTATCAATCCCAATGGGACTTGCCGGAAACCTTCTTCGTGCGGTTTCACCGGTATCGGCAGTAGTAATGATTGTGGCTGGAAGTGTAAAACGCGAGCCGCTTGAAATAGTAAAAAGAACTTCTGTACCAATGATTGCAGGAACAGTGGTAATGTTTGTACTTTCTATGGTAATATTCCTATAGGAAAGTATATGATTATATTTGAAAGAAATATATTATTTGGAGGGCTGCAGACGTGAAAGCATTAAATTATGGATCATTAAATATTGATTTTGTATACAATGTGGAGCATTTTGTGAGAAGCGGAGAAACCATATCCTCACAGAACATGGCAATATTTGCGGGAGGAAAAGGACTTAATCAGTCTGTAGCCCTTGCCAAAAGTGGCATAGACACCTGGCACGCAGGTAATATCGGCGAGGATGGAGAGTTTCTTGCAGAGATACTGCAAAAAGCGGGAGCACATACAGATTTCATCACACGTCTGCCGGGCAGAAATGGCCATGCCATCATACAAAAACAGCCAAATGGTCAGAACTGCATACTGTTGTATGGTGGTTCAAACAGGCAGAACACAAAGATACAGGTGGATGAGGTATTATCCCATTTTGAGAAAGGCGATTATCTGATTCTGCAAAATGAGATAAACGAGATTTCATATATCATGGAACGGGCGCATGAGAAGGGCATGATAATAGTACTCAATCCGTCGCCGATGGATGAAAAAATTTTTACATATCCGCTTGAGTATGTGGATTATTTCCTTCTTAATGAGATTGAAGCTAAGGATTTGACAGGATTAGGCGATTCCGTTGGAGAAGTCAGGTGTATTGAAACTGATGAACTCCTTGATGCAGTATGCAGTCATTTCCCGAAAAGTAAGGTTGTGTTGACTTTAGGAGAATACGGCTCAATCTATAAAGATGAAAAACAAAAAATCCACCAGCCGATAGTGAAGGTACCGGTGGTTGATACTACAGCAGCAGGAGATACATTTACCGGATTTTTTATCGGAAGTATCGCAAAAGGACTTTCACCGAAGGAAGCAATGCAGATGGCAGCAAAAGCATCGGCTATAGCTGTTTCAAGACAGGGAGCAGCACCATCTATACCTGAATTGAATGAAGTATATGATTTTGGCCGATAAAGGGTATGGTATTATGGGGGAGCACGAAAGACCTTGAGTTTATAATGAACTCAAGGTCTTTTTCTGTATTATAAGCAATGAATTTATAACAAATATAAAAATCTGTATGAAGTTTGACTACTAAATACAGTAGATATGGTGTAAAATGATTCTTATAGTAAAGTCAGGACATTATCAAATGCAATGGAGCTATGGAAATATAAGGGAATGTATATAACAACTATACGATATAAATCTTAAAAGAAGAGGGAATATCATTATGGCAAAAAAAGTTACTATAAAAGATATAGCTGATATGGCAGGGGTTTCAATCGCAACCGTTTCTCATGTTATAAACAGAACAAGATATGTGAGCCCGGACCTCGTTGAAAAAATAGAAAATATTATCATAGAAACCGGATATCATAAAAAAATAGAAGAAAAAGAAAGACGACTTAAGGTTGGAAGGCAGTCGGAAATAGTTGCAGTTATTCCAAATGTTGAAAGCACCATTTATCGTGATATGGTGGGATATTTAAAAAAATATGTTAGCATTCAGGGGTATCAGTTTTATATTGCAATTACGGACAATGATATTAAAGAAGAGGCTCAGGTACTGGAAGGACTGATACAGAATAAAAAAACAGCAGGTATTATACATGTACCAGTCAGTGATGTTGCGGCAGATTATAAAAAGCTGATTGAATCTGGAATTCCATTTGTCTGCATGGAAAGAAATATTTTGGGAGATGGTATAGACTCTGTTGAATTTCGAGATAGAGAAGCCATTTTCAAGGGAACTGATTATCTGTTAGAATGTGGTCATAAGAATATTTTGTTTTTAAGAGAAAGCTTGAAGAGTACGACGAGAGATGAAAGAACACGAGGCTTTCTCCTTGCATTAGAAGAACATGGAATCAATACAAATGATGCAAATATTTCAGACATTAATATCGAATCCGGAGCTGATAACTGTATTTTGGAAATACAAAAGGCAATGAGACGATATATGCCAACTGCAATTATGGCGGGAGGAAATAGAATTACTTTATATCTTATGAAAACTATGAGGGATAGAGGAATTGAATGTCCTGAAGAGATATCGGTTGTTGGATTTGGTGATGAGGGATGGTCGGAGTTAACGTATCCACCATTGACGATTTTAAAGAGAGATGTTGAAGGGCTGAGCAGACGAGCAGTAAATATGCTTTTTGAAAAGATAAATACAGGACATGTGATTGAACAGGATTATTATGCCGATGTAGAGTTGATAATAAGAAAATCCACAAGAATGTTGGATAATGGACCTTTTGGAGAAGAAGCAGCTACACCGGAATCAATAGTCATAACAAAAGAGGAAAAGAGCCGTTTGCGTGCCGGAAATTTCCGTGTGGCAATTTCGTTTCATTATACAGGAACATCATGGGCGGAATTACACGAAAAGGGAATCCGCGATGAATTGGAACAATATGGAATTGATATTATATCAGTAACAGATGCACATTTTGATGCATCTTTGCAAAATGCACAGCTTGAAGGTATTCGTTTACAGAAACCGGATGCTGTAATTGCAATTCCGGCTGATGATAAAGAAACAAAAGAACAATTCCGTGAATTGGCAAAGGTGTCAAAGCTTGTTTTCCTGAGTAATGTCCCTGAGAATATGGAAAAAAATAGTTATGTTTGCTGTGTGTCTGTTAATGAGATTGAAAATGGAGTTAATGTTGGCAGAATGATGGGGGAGTACTGTAAAGGAAAACACGTGGAAGCCGGATTTATCATACATGGAGCGGTCTTTTATGGTACGCGTGCCAGAGATGAGGCAGCAGAAAAAATTATTTCAGAACAATACAAAAATATAGATATTAAGGCAATAAGAGGTTTTGGAGAAATTGAAAATGCATATCAGGTTTGTAAAGATATGATTACTGAGAATCCACAAATTAAAGTCTTGTATGTAAGCTGGGATAGACCGGCGCTGTTGGCAATTAAGGCGTTGAAAGAGATGCATAGAGAAGACATCGCTATATTTACAACTGATTTAGATTATAAAATTGCACAATTTATGGAAAGTGGTATTGTAAAGGGATTAAGTACTCAAAGACCTTATGAGCAGGGAAGAACAGCTGCGCATGTGGTAGCGAAATCTTTATTAAGTAATGATGTGCCAAAATATGTTGGAGTGCAGCCGTATGTTGTGGATGCTAAGCAGCTAGGAAGGGCATGGAAGGATATTTTTCATGAGGGAATGCCAGAAGAAATGAAATAATGCCGGATAAAATTAAATATCTAAAAAGAAATATATGCGAAGAAAAAGAATATCATTTTGGTATTCTTTTTTTAGTTGTTGGAAATTTACGTAAAAAATACTTTTGAAATGTTAATTTGCGCAAAACACAATCGTATAATTGTTGAAAACGACGAATTAAACAAGATTTTACGTAAAATTATTGACAAATAATAGAGCAAAATATATCATGTAATCACAGAAACAAACAAAAACAAATAAATTTACGTAAATTTAAAAATGGAGGAAAAAACTATGGCAAAAATAAAAAAATTATTAGCGTTGGGTTTATGCTTATGCATGGCAGCAGGTATTACGGTAGGATGTGGCGATAGTAAGTCGTCAAAGAATGGTACAGATTCTGGTAAGAATACAAATGATGGATTATCGTTTGCATTTTGTACTAATACCTTAAACAATACATTTCAAAGCTCAATTGATTCAAAGCTAAAAGAACTGTGTGACAAAGATGGAATATCATATACATGTTTAGATCCTGACTATGATTTGAATAAGCAGCTTAGCCAGTTGTCAGATGTAGCAAATAATGGATATGATGCAGTATTTGTTATTCCTGTTGATTCAGCAGGAATAACATCGGGACTGGCAGAAATAAGCGAAGCAGGTATTCCTATATTTAATGTAGACACTGCAGTTATAGATGATGACCTTGAGAGCTTTGTAACACAATTTGTTGGAACTAATGCGTATATGGCAGGACAGCTTGTTGGAGAACAGATGGTTAAGGATCATCCGGATGGAGGAAATATTGCAATTTTGGATTTCCCTTCAAATGAAAGCTGTGTTGATCGTGTAAATGGATTTCTTGATGGACTTGGAGACAGTAAAGATAAGTTTAAGATAGTAGCCCAGCAGGATGGCGGAGCAGCCTTAGACAAATCAATGGAGCTGGCAGAAGACATTATTACAGCATCTCCTGATATGGATGCATTTTTCTGTATCAATGATCCATCTGCACTTGGTGCTGCAGCTGCTATTAAAGCAGCAAATAAAACAGGCAAAATTGGTGTATATAGTATTGATGCCTCACCGGATGGAAAACAGGCATTACTGGATGATGAATTTACAGCTGTTGCATGTCAGGTACCTGTACAGATTGCAGATTATTCTTTTAAGGAAGCTGTAAAGTATGTTAATGGAGATACTAAAATTGATGAGAAAAAGGTATATCTCGATTCGCATTTAGTGTCTAAGGATGAGGCTGAGAAAACTCTTAAAGAATGGCAATAATAAGGGAGAGTTATTATGGGACAGACAGTATTAGAAATGACAGGGATAAAGAAAAGCTTTGCGGGTATTTACGCTTTAAATGGAATTGACTTTTCTTTGGAACTGGGCGAAGTACATGCACTGCTTGGTGAGAATGGAGCAGGAAAGTCAACATTAATTAAAGTGCTTGGCGGAATTTATCAGCCGGATTGTGGATTGATAAAAGTTAATGGAAAAGAAGTAAAAATTGATGGAGTCCCAGCAGCAAGAGCAAATGGTATAGGTATTATACACCAGGAAATAGTATTGGTGCCTTACCTTACAGTTGCACAAAATCTGTTTTTGGGAAGAGAAATTAGAACTAGACTTGGAACCTTGGATGAAGCGGAGATGAACCGCAGGGCAGCAGATATGATCTCTGCCCTGGGGGTCAATATAAAAGCTGAAACAGTAGTTGAGAAGCTGACTATCGCACAACAACAAATGGTAGAGATTGTAAAAGCTGTATCATTTAACGGAAAAATAATTGTTATGGATGAACCTACATCATCTCTTTCAAATGAAGAGGTGGAGCAGCTATTTGGAATTATTGAGAATCTAAGGAAGAAAAAAGTAAGTATTATTTATATTTCTCATAGAATGGAAGAGTTATTCCAAATATCAGATCGAATTACTGTTATCAGAGACGGAACATATGTAGGAACCAAAAAAACTGTCGAGACGAATGCGAATGAATTGGTAGCAATGATGGTTGGAAGAGATCTTGATAATTTCTATGTAAGAGATTATTGCGATGTGGAACATGCTCCAATTGCACTTGAAGTAAAAAATCTATCACACCAGGGAACATTCGAAGATATCAGCTTTTCGGTGCATAAAGGCGAGATACTTGGATTTGCAGGACTTGTAGGCGCTGGAAGAAGCGAGATTATGGAAGCTGTTTTCGGAGCAAGACCATATGATGCCGGTCAGATTTTCCTGAATGGAGATGAAGTGCATTTTAAAAATCCTATGCAGGCAATTAAATCAGGAATTGCATTGGTTCCTGAGGACAGAAAAAAACAGGGGCTTGTACTGGGAAACAGCGTTGCATTCAATTTAACTTTATCGAGTCTGCGTTTTTGTATGAATGGAATTGCTATCAGTGAAAAAAAGCGTGATTCGATTATTGAACATTATAGTAAAAGACTTAGGATTAAAGCAGCTTCTCCGGAGATTGAAGCAGGTAGTCTTTCGGGTGGAAATCAACAGAAGGTTGTACTTGGAAAATGGCTTGCAACAAAGCCGGACGTCTTGATTCTGGATGAGCCTACAAGAGGCGTAGATGTAAATGCAAAGTATGAAATATATACAGTAATAAATGAACTGGCAAAGGAAGGCATTGCAATTATTATGGTTTCAAGTGAATTGCCGGAGATTATCAACATGTGTGATAACGTTTGTGTTATAAGAGCAGGCAAGCTTGTTGGAAAACTCGGAAAAGACCAGATGAATCAGGAAGAAATTATGAAGTATGCTGCAGGAGGCGTAGAGTAATATGAGTGAGAAGAAAAGAGAAGTAAATGCATTTGGAAAAAGAAATCCATTCACTTCAATTATAAAAGGCAATATAGGAATTATTGCAGTATTGATTATTATGTGCGTAATAGTGTCAATTGCAACGGATAAATTCCTTACAACCAATAATATAATTTCTGTTTTAAGACAAATTTCAATAAATACATATATCGCACTGGGAATGACACTTGTAATTATACTGGGACACATTGATTTGTCGGTTGGTTCAATTGTTGCGATGTCGGGAACCCTTACGGTTGGACTTACTGTAAATCAGGGAATGCCACTTATAGTAGCAATAATTATTGGATTGGCAGTAGGAACTCTTGCTGGATTTATCAGTGGATTTATAGTATCTCATTTTAAGGTACCTGCATTTATTATTACAATGGCAATGATGAATATTGCAAGTGGTATTGCATATGTGTATACAGGTGGACAGTCTACACGTATTACAGATAAGATGTTTATAGCTATAGGTACAGGATATTTGTTTAATGTAATTCCGCTTCCGGTAGTATATATGGTAATTTTGATTGCAATATTCAGTTTCCTTTTAAGCAAAACTAAATTTGGAACTTATGTATATGCAATTGGAGGAAACAGGGAAGCTGCAAGATTATCCGGCGTTCCTATTAAAAAAATAGAAATTATTGTATTTACGCTTTCAGGTGCGCTTGCAGCCTTTGCAGGACTTGTTCTTTGCTCAAGAATGTATTCAGGACAGCCATCAGTAGGAAGTGGATATGAATTGGATGCAATTGCCGCATGTGTACTTGGTGGAACATCAATGACCGGAGGAAAGGGCCGGATAAGTGGAACTGTATTTGGTGCGATGGTAATTGGAATTATTTCCAATGGATTAAATCTGATAGGAGTTTCATCTTATTGGCAGCTAATCATTAAGGGTCTGATTATTGCATGTGCAGTTCTGCTGGATTGTCAGAAGGATAAAATAGCGTTGTTAAAAAATAAGGTAAGGGCTGCAAAATAAATTGGAAAGGAAATCTGTTCGTTTTTACGATACAGAGAAAGATAAGCAAATGGAAATTTTTCGTAAAATGTCTTTCGCGGATTCTACGGGAGATGCAATTCCGTTTTACCACGAAGGAAAATATCATATTTTTTCACTTACATCTCCACCGGGAACGACCGTCTATCCGGAGAGACTGCGTACAACCTGGAGCCATAGTATATCGGATGACTTAGTGCATTGGCAGGAGCTTCCGACGGCATTATATCCGGGAGAAGGAGATGAACCGGATGCTTCAGGAGTGTGGACCGGTTCAGTAATATATGGTGAGGGACAATATCATGCATTTTATACAGGATATTGTCTAACAGCGGAGTTTCAGCAGACCATATGTCACGCAACAAGCGATGATGGAATAACGTGGACAAAAGATATCGCAAATCCGGTTATTACTCCGATGACAGAACTTTATGAAAAACTTGATTGGAGAGATCCGTATGTTTTTTATAATGAAGAAGATGAAAATTATTGGATTTTGATTTCAGCGAGAAGACTTGATATGCCGGTTACACGAAGGGGCTGTATAGTGCTGTACCGTTCAAAGAATTTAAAGGATTGGACGTATTATGGACCAATATATTCACCGGGGCATACAAATTGTCCGGAATGTCCGGAAATGTACAAGATGGGAGGTCACTGGTATTTGTCTTACTCAAGATTTTCAGAGTTTGTAAATACAATATACCGTGTATCAGAGTCTCCATTTGGTCCATGGAGAAAACCTAAAAAGGATGGTATTGGTGGAAGACGCTTTTATGCTGCTAAGTCAATGCAAAATGATGATGGAAGACGTTTTTATTTTGGATGGGCGCATGATCGTGCAGAGCAGAGTGACAAAGGTGAATGGTATTGGGGTGGAACATTTTGTATTCCACATGAAGTGGTGCCAACCGAAAATGGAGAGTTAAATGTAAAGTTACCATGTGAATATGAGCATATTTTTGATAAAGCTGTTAATTGGAAATATATATCAGTTCTTGGAAATGCAAAAGATTATGGTGAAAAAACTATAACATTGAATGCGTTGGAAAGCTGTTCATATGGATTTTTGAGACATACGGAAGAAAGCTATATGCTGACATGCAAAATAGTACCAAGAGAAACATATGATACGTTTGGTATTCTTTTAAAGTCTGATAAAGAGGCAAGTGGATGTTTATTTCTTGAATTTGACAAAGCAATGCAAAGGGTCTCATTTTTAAATCTTCCGATGGGAGTGGATCCATTTTGGGTACAGTCGTGTCAGGCGGTTCCGCCGGCAACCGAGCCTGGGCCGGATGGGGTGCGTGTCTGTGAGAAAACAATGCAAATTGAAGACGGAAAGGCAATAGACGTAAAGATTATTGTGGATCATGACATGATAGAGGCATTTATTGATGAACAGATAGCGTTCACATATAGAATATATGCCAAACCGGAATTTGAAACTGGTATAATTGCTCAGGATTCAAATGTTGAATTCTATAATTTAAGCATTTCCGGAAAATAATTGCGAATGGGAGAGACATGGATGGAAAAAGAATATGATATAGTTGCGATGGGAGAATTATTAATTGATTTTACACCGGCAGGAGTTTCAGAAACCGGCATGTGTCTTTATGAACGTAATCCGGGAGGGGCACCGGTAAATATGCTTACTGCAGCAGCTAAAGCAGGATTGAGAACAGCCTTTATAGGCAAGGTTGGAAATGACATGCATGGTAAATTCTTAATAGAAGCTGTTGAAAATCAAAATATTAATAGCGATGGCATTATATTGGATGATAATGTATTTACTACACTTGCATTTGTAAATCTTACAAAAGATGGAGAAAGATCATTTGCGTTTGCAAGGAAACCCGGAGCAGATACAATGATAGGGTACAAGGAAGTCGATACTCAAATTTTACAGAATACAAAAGTTTTTCATGTGGGTTCACTCTCTCTTACTGATGAACCTGCACGTTCCACTACATTCCAGGCAGTAAAATGTGCAAAAAATGCAGGTGCAGTTATATCATATGACCCTAACTACAGGGCGCCTCTTTGGAATAATGAGAAGACTGCTATAGAACGTATGCGTTCAATGCTTCCGTTTGCAGATATGATTAAATTGTCCGATGAAGAAACTGCTTTACTTACGCCATACGAAAATCCGGATGAAGCAGCAAACTATTTATTAGACCATGGAATAAAAATAGTTGCAGTGACACTCGGAAAAGAAGGGGTGTTAATATGTAATAGGAAGGATCATCAAAAGGTAAGTGGTTTTTCAAGTCAAGTAGTAGATACTACAGGGGCAGGAGATTCATTTTGGGGTGGATTTATGTCTCAATTTGTAAAAAGCAAACTTAACCCTGAAGATTGTTCTATGGAAGAATTAAAAAAATTTGCAAGGTATGGAAATGCAGTAGCAAGCCTGTGCATAGAAAAAAAAGGAGGAATATTGTCAATTCCTGAAGAAAAAGAAACTTTTAAACGTTTACAGATAAGTGTGTGAAAAAGCAATCGTAGTGCAAAATAATTGAAATTATACGATTATAGCCTCACTATCAATTTTAATAAACATAGTAATGAAAAATGCAACATTTCTCTAAGAAATGTTGCATTTTGGAGCATATGAATTTATAAAATAAGGGAATTTTCAAAAATATGAAAGTCGCAGCAAGCGATTATGCCCAATAAAGTGCAAATAAATTTATAAAATTTAATGTAATTAGGTGTAAAGTATTAGAATTGATGTCCGATATAGTAACTGTAAGATAAAAAATGCAACATTTCTTAGAGAATTGTTACATTTTGCATAAGCATGGAAACAGCTTAAATCAAGTGCACGGAGGTATACATAATGCTTAAATTAACGCTCAGAGAAGGAGAATATGTGAATATCGGAGACAACATCAGAGTGGTCTATGCCGGTGGAAGCGGAAAGAACGGACGTCTCATGATAGATGCTCCAAGAGAGATGAATATCTCAAGGTCAAACAATGATCCGAATCCTGAGAAGAGAAAAGATACATATTATCCGGAGCCAAAGATTTCAGAGGAAGCACAGCATGAAATCAAGAAGATTATCTGGAATGAAAGACAGAAAAAGGCAAAATCAGCAAAGCCTGAAACAGATAAGTAAGCATAACACAATAAGTTAATAGGTGGCTGTGGCATCTGCCACACCCGGGAAGCCGCTTGTTATAAAAACTGTAGCTACTTAAATAAAAAATAAACATAAAGCAGCTGCAAACCCCTCGGGAAAAGGATTTCCAGAGGTCAAACATAATAACCCACAGTGTGGGACAAGGAGGGTCTATTATGAAAAAAAGAGTTTTATATGTTATTCTGGTTTCCACACTAATGCTGTCAGGTTGTGGTAAAAGTAATGATCAGAAACAGCTAAATGAGGTCAAATCGGAAAATACAGAAAAAGCAGTAAGTAATCAAAATACAGAAAAAGCGAGTGTAAGTGAAAAAGATAATATCCGTAAAATAGGTAATGGATCTGCCATATTTTCTACAAATTATAAAATTGAAGATTACTGTAATGGGGACTTTATAGTCTCCAAATCAGATGGATTACTATATGGGGTTATTAATATACAGGGAAAAGAAATTATACCTGTACAATTTGATAATATAAGTTTTATGAATGATGAAAAGGTTGTAAACGGAGATAGTAAAAACATATACATTAAAGCCAAATATGAAGATCAGTATTCTATTTATAATGAAAATGGTGAGAAAATTTTGGATGGAGATGCATCAATAATAAATTATAAATTAGGAGGGGTAGAGACAGGGGAAAACAATCCACTTTTTGAAATTGGTGATTATGGAACAAAGAAAGATGTTTACTCAGAGTCAGGACAATTTTTGTTTGATATTCCGTTAAACTCAAATGCCAATAGTTCATCAGTAGTCTGGATTTCGCCAGAGTTGTATTTACTATCGGAATCTGTGACTGAAAAAAGTGGATATACAATAAATGTAAGTTTTTTGGATACAATTTTAATGAATACAAATGGTGAAATATTACAGAAATGGGATGGAACAGCGATGGCAAATGACGGCTGCGAAGATAATAATTATTGGTTTTTTCTAGGCGATAATGAAGGAAAATATAGTAAAATAACTATTTCTGCAACTGGTGATCTTATTTCTCAAGAAAACGGATTGGCGCAAAGTGATGCTACTAAAGAAGCAGTTTCATCAGTAATGAATTCGAGCGATAAAATTTATTTAGGAAAAGACAATGAAAATGTATTATACACTACAAATAATACGTGGAAATATGAAGATTCCAATGGTAATCCGGTATATGATGACAGATATTTTTCAATGGGCCATGAAGAAAATTGCTATTTGCTATCTAATTCAGATAATCAAGTCTGTGTTATTACGAAAAATGGTAAGAAGACAGTTGATTATGGAACGATAAGTTTACAGGGGAATAACTATTCATATGATGGGACGTTAATAGGAGATGAGAATGCTTATGCAGATTATGATAGTTTCTGTTATATAGATGAGAGTAATGGTGAAAGTACAGTGTATTATTATGAATCAAAGTAAGGAGGAAATTTGAAAGTGAAGAAAGTATCAATTTTGTTTTTGATAATAACTATATGTTTAGTGATATTAGGTGCGATTTATGGAAAAACTGCTAAACAATATTCGGGAATAAAGGTATATTCTGGCGCAGAAATTAATGGTAAAGTGCAGATAACAGACTCAGGTGTTGTAGCACAAAATGAGGAAAAAATGAACTACTTTGATGGAAATAGCAAATTCTTCTATGTTATTGCAGGAATAACTGGTATAATCACAGTAGTCACATTCATTATTGGAAAAAAAGGAGAGTGAGCAGTATTTCGAAAGAACGTGTCATTATCTGGAACGCATCCTGGCAGATAAAATCTACAGGAACTGTGGTATATTGAAGATAAAGAAAGGCACTCGCTGGAACGAATGCCTCTCATGAGCCCCACTCCATAAGGTGGAGTTTCCCAAGGTGAGTTTATCCTCTTATTCAGAGGCGCCCGTCCTGGTCACAACAGGGCGGGCATTTTATTTGCGCTTGTTTCTCTTGTCGAGAAAGGCAAGCAACGCTACACAGACTATGAGACCGGAAAGAAAAAGCTGGAGCAGATGCTGTCTGAGAAATAATAAAGAACAGCACAGATAATTTTGCATGAGGTGGACCATATCCAGTGTCCATGGCAAGCTGCTTTTGGGCGATTTTTCGCTGTGTCCGTATTACCTTAAGATTATTAATTATTTTCATTTAATCACTATCCTGACAGAGAGAAACTCTCTTATTATTTTTGATGAGGTACAGATGTTTTCACAGGCAAGAGCTGCGATAAAATATTTGGTTGGCGAAGTCGATTCGGTGAGGTCAGGTGGTTGTGGAAAAATAAAAGATTTTCTTGAAGGATGTGGATATTTATGATATTTTAAAAGTTAGAAGAATAGTCATATAAGTAGGAAAAACTTTTCTAGAGGAGGAATTATGATGGTGGAAACAAAAGAACTTTCGGAATTGACGCGGTCGAATCGCATTGCGATGCTGGCACATATCAGTACGGTAACGGTTATGGTGTTTTTTATGATATGGGAAAGCGTAAGAGGACAACTGTCTCCGGTATATATGACAATCGCTATGGTCATTGGTGTCATACCTTTGATTGGCGAGGTGATTTGTTGGAAAAGTAATACGGAACATGCGATGATCAAACATCTGGTTTCCTATGGATTTTCATTGTTTTACACAATATGTCTTTTTACCTCACCGACAAATCTGATTTATGTATTTGTAATTCCGATGATTTTTGTTGTCACCACTTACAGTGACACACGTTATCTTCTTCTGATTAATACAGGTACCATATTAGAGAGTATCATTGTTGTTGTGATCGGTGCGACAAAAGGCGGTTTTGGGTATCATGGAATTGAAGCAGCAGTTGTACAGATTGTTGTTATGATCATGGTTGGAGCGAATTCTGTTTTGACTACAAAAGTGATTCGCGAAAACGCAAGAAAGAGATTTACAGAAGTGGCGCAGGCAAAAGCAGAGGCTGAAAATCTTCTGGAAAGAAATGAGGAACTTGATCAGCAGCTTTCCGGCAATATTGCAGATATCAATGTACGTTTCGAAAAGCTGACAGCGGCATCTAAGACAACGACTGAGGCAATGCAGGAAGTATCTGCAGGTGCTACTGATACCGCAGAACATGTGCAGAATCAGTTGGAACAGACACATGCAATTCAGGATAAGGTGGATGAAGTTGCAACCGCTGTGGAAGAAATCGGAAACAGCATGACGCTTACACTGAAAGCGTTAGCGGAAGGCAAACAGGATATGGAGCACTTGGCATCGGAAGTTGAAGCTTCTGTTGATAATGGAACCGAGGTTACAGAAAAACTGGAAAATCTGAACCAGTATATGGATGAAATGAATTCCATTGTAGAACTGATTGGAGGAATTACGAACCAAACAAGTCTTCTTGCATTGAATGCGAGCATTGAAGCAGCCCGTGCCGGAGAGGCAGGAAGAGGATTTTCTGTCGTTGCAACAGAAATTTCCGGTATGGCAACGAGAACCAAAGAAGCAACCGTACATATTACAGAGTTGATCAGCAACGTGTCCAATGCAATCATGGAGGTGGTTGGTGTTGTCTCCAATATGATAGATGGAATTAACGTAGAGAAGACTGGTGCATCAAATGCAGAAGAAAGCTTTGAGAGTATCGAGGACAATACGCGGGCAATTCAGAAAAATGCAGATACTCTTTCAAGAAGTATTTCCGAGTTGCAGAATGCAAATAAGGAAATTATAGATTCCATTCAGACAATCTCAGCGATTTCCCAGCAGGTATCGGCGCACGCAGGTGAGACGATGCAGGCAGAGGAAGAAAATTTGAATGTAATGCAGGATGTAAGTGCAATTATGCAGAAGCTGGCAACACTGGCTGCCCATTCATAAAGGAAAATAAACAACACTGGAAATCAAGGCAAATCATAAGCAGGTGGTAATCGATGTCGCAGATATGGAAGGATTACCTGCTAACGCAGGAATAAATACTGTGACGAACTGCATAAATGGACTGAAAAATGTCATTTCATCACAAAAAAGTGGTGAGATGACATTTTTTTTAGAAAAATAACTTCCGCTGGCGTATTACATGAGTATCCAGCCGGACGCAAGCCTCACAAAGATAGGACTTGCGGCTCCGGTGGCAACTATTTTTGGAATTGTGCTTAATGTGATTTTCTATTTGTGGATGAATCGAAAAAATGTAAGTGTAGACAAAGAATAATATTTTCTAGCTAAATACATTGATAAAATCGTACAAAATGAGTATAATAATAGTACGAAGAAA
>ERZ835051.448-NODE-448-length-47885-cov-8.539327_pt1 | contig 47885 bp, 34 predicted proteins | sample MGYA00519575_ERZ835051 | MGnify/ENA primary metagenome ERZ835051 (study PRJEB31850, sample SAMEA3708769) | human gut metagenome | biome: human gut; feature: human-associated habitat; material: faeces | place: China | collected 2014 ... | reverse complement strand
TACATTAAACAACAGAAATCCCATCAGACCTCCCACAACTGCACCTGTGATCGGCTCGATCCCCGATTTCATTCCAATAGAAACTACTGTAAAAAATACTGCAACGATCAGAGTCACACTGGAAGCAAGACCATCCAGACCATCCGTAAAATTAACTCCATTCACAGTACCGATCACAGCAAAGAAAAGGACCGGAACTGCCAGCCATCCAAGATTCAGGAAATGTCCGCTCCAGAATGGGATTCTCATAGTCAGTGAGATATCTGTATACTTAACAATATAAAATACAAAAATCGCAGTCAGAACTACCTGAAGTAAAAATTTCTGCCATGGCAGCAGTCCGTCTGAGCGTTTCAGCACAACCTTCAAATAATCATCCAAAAATCCGATAATTCCAAATCCAACCAATCACTGCAGGACACAAGCCCCAGCACCATTGTCGTTAATAGTATATATATAATATGTTTCATACAAATATGTTTTTAATTAGAAACCTACATTCAAAGAAAATGTGAACTGACGTGAGTAAGGATAATATAAACCTCTTTCACGTTTTACAGTAGACAAGTAGAAGAAATCTTCCATATTGAAAGATACCTTAGCCGAACTCAATCCCCAATGGCCGATAAACTTAGTATTCGTACGGTCCATACGATAATAGACCGATAAAGAACTTCCCTGAAATACATTTTCATCCATAATAAAACGGGAAGTAGCCTTCGTTTCCCATCCCGTAGAATTAATAGCACGGAACTGTGCCTTATCACCCGGGTTCATCCAACGGAGTTGAGATACTCTGCGGTCAGCATTATATTTCAAATTCGCATTTTCCACTTTATCAAGTAAAGTCTGATTGTATACCTGACCACCAAACTGATATCTGAAACTTACATCGGCTCCCCATCCCATATAAGTAAAAGAGGAATTAATATATCCTTGCCATTTAGGTTCCGTATTACCAATTGGTACTACATCATTCGCATTCCAATTGACAGCACTTGTCATTTCTCCATTGCGTTTCAACAAAATTTCATCTCCAGAAGCCGGATCAATACCCAACGAACGCACTACCCAAATACGGGAAAGAGATTCTCCTTCTTCATAGCGGGGTAATGGCATATCTTTTAGCTTTAATGAATTCTGATCATTCATGTGTTTCATCGCTTCTGATATTTTTAATAATTTGTCAGCATTATGCGAACCGTTCACCATAATGGTCCAATAAGCTTGTTTGGCAGTATTCTTATAAGGAATAGCAGAAAGACTGATCTCCCAACCTTTATTCTCTATCTTACCGATGTTCTCGGGATATTGAGGAAAACCAACGGAAGGTGCAAGACTAACCTGAGTAATCATATTATCGGTTATTTTACGGTAATATTCTATACGAGCGGTAAAACGCTGGTCAAATAGTCCCAGTTCCAACGCTAAATTGGTACTTTTGGTAGTTTGCCATTTTAAACTTTCATTGTGCATTGCCAGAATCTCCGAACCGGTAGCATCTGATGAATAATAAGGCAGCAGCAGGTTAGCATATGTATAATACCCATGTGCCTGATAAGGGTCAAACCCTTGTGAACCGGTAGTACCATAAGTACCTCTCAATATCAGGTCGGAAATAAAAGAGACGTTTTTCAAGAAGTTTTCTTTCTTTAAATCCCAGCGCAATCCAGTCGACCAGAAAGGAGCCCATCGATTATCTTTTCCAAATTGAGAAGAACCGTCCAAACGTATATTGAAATCAAACGAATACTTATATTTATATGAATATCCTCCGGCTGCTACCCAACCGATAGACCGACTGGTGCTTTCCAAACCGGTTACTTTTTCATTATACTTTTTACCAAATAATAAATTATCCATATTATCATTCGGGAAACCTGTAACATAGTTACCAAAAGTTTCCGAAGTATTCTCTAATACACTCATACGGGCATTAGCTGTCAGATAATGATCTCTCAGTTGTTTATTCCAACTTCCTGTTAAATCTACTCCCCAACTAACCGATTCACTTTGGCTTCTGCGATAATCACCTCTCAGAGTAGGATCGGTCACATCATCAAACGCAGTATGTTGTGCAGGACGGAAAATATCGCGATGTCCTACACTTTTCGATAACGAAAACGCACCTTCCAAACGAAGTTCTTCAGTAGGATTGTATTCTACTTTAAAAAGCTCGCGTACAGCAAAATTCTTACTTTGATCCTTACTGTTGAATGTAGTGTTATACATCGGATTCAAGTAATTCGAATCACCTCCTATTCCTTCAAAGTTATCCAAACGTTTCTGAATTTCTCCATCTTCTCCATAAGGACGTAAATAAGGGTTCAAACGGGTATATTCACTGAAACTTCCCCACGGAGACTCATTAGCAACCGAATTATCAAGAGTTATACTATTCTTCAACAATACTTTCTTCAAACGATACTGAAAATCCAATGAACCTGTCAATACATCACGCTTACTGTCTTTCATTACACCTGGAGAATTATTATATCCGACATACATCCGATAGCGTAAGGCTTCATCACCACCTTCCAGCGTAACCGTATGTCGTTGTTGGAAAGCTGTTTGCAAAGGCTTGTCCAGCCAATAAGTATTTACTCCTGCCAGCACTTCACGCAATTTAGATTGATAGAGCTGCCATTTTTCAACTGTTTCGCCGCCGTATGTATAAAGTCCGCTTTGCAACTCTGCATCTATCTTCTCTCTTGCATTCATCAAGTTATACCCGGTCATATCCGGAGCTTCAATACGAAGTTCCCCACCATAAGTCACCCAAATCCGTCCCGGTTTGGGAGTCTTGCTTTCGATAACAATTACTCCATTTGCCGCACGGGAACCATAAATAGCAGCCGAAGCCGCATCCTTCAGCACTGAAATATTTTCTATTTCCGATGGAGTCAAATCACTAAGAGAACCAGGCATCCCATCAATCAGCACCAACGGATCAGGAGTAGCTCCGAAAGAGCCTACTCCACGTACACGAATTGTACCGGCATCTTGTCCCGGATTTCCACTTGTCTGTGTGATAGTTACTCCAGATAACTGGCCAGTCAACATATTGGAAACATCCGGAACCGCACGTGATTCTAAAGTTTCACTGTCTAATGTTGCAATAGAGCCTATCACATTCACCTTTTTCTGTGCTCCATAACCAATGACTACGACTTCATCCAACGTTTCAGAATCTTCTCTTAAACTAATAGCTATTTGTTTCCCTGAAAGCACTTGTACACTTTGGTTCTTGTACCCTACATACGAAATGTCTAGCATAGCTCCTTCGGGCACTTCCAACATAAAATTACCGTCAATGTCCGTAATCGTACCATTAGAAGTTCCTCGTTCCATGACTGTTGCACCAATAATCGGTTCGCCATTCACATCCCGAACAGATCCTTTTGTCTGCAACTTTTTGGACGAAACCACCCCATTCTCGGACTTTTTTATAATAATATTCTTATCTTTAATCTCATAAGTAATTCCTATTTGGCCAGCCAAGATTTGCCGAACCACATCATCTATATTCCCGTCTTGCACGGAAATGGAAATGTGTTTCTGCGTATCCACATCAACTGATGAAAACACAAACGAATACCCTGACGACTTCTTCAACTGTTCCATCGCCTCCTTTACCGTTACATTACCGGTTTTCAGTGTAATATTCTGAGAAAAGACCGATAAGTTCAGGCAAAGCGCTGCCGAGGCTACTAACATAGCCTTATTGAAATATCTCATAATTCTGTTGATTTTTAATTAAATAACTAAAATAAGAATTGTAAGAATCGAAGAATACCTATCTTTGCGGCATCTTTGATTCAAGTTTTTGCCCTATGCAGAAGACTTGCAAACCAGCAAGGAGGATGTGCCCGCATCTTCCTTGTTTTTTATGTCTTCGCCTTATGGACCCTGTCAGCCGGAAGATTCTATGTTCATGGTGTTTCTCTTTTTAAGGTTTGACAAATTAGTTAATAAAGGATGTATTTTTCATTTTCGTATCGATACTTCATACGATTGGTTGAAGCAATAGTTTCCAGTACTTCTTCTATAGTATTACCCATCACCTTGAAGCTACCGTAGAAACGACGGTTCTTCAGGCTGTCGGCTATCTCAATTCGTACATCGTAGCTACGCATCAGTTTCTTGGCAATGTCTTCCAATAATTCCTCGTCGAAGAACAGCTCATCGTTTGTCCATAACATGGAATTCTCTGCACGGGCTCTCGATTTCACCATTTCGCCCGTACGCTTGTTCAGCACCATTTTCTCATTAGGAGAAAGATATAAGTCTGACATGGATTTCAAACTATTATGCAAAGCAACCTTTCCCTCCAATAGACTCACCGTCACTTCTTCATCATCCGAGTAGTTCTTGAAATTGAACTTGGTACCCAATACACGCAAGTCTACTTCATGCGTATGAATCTCAAAAGGAAGGTCTTGATTATGAACCACCTCAAAATAGCCTTCTCCTTCCAGACTGAGCTGACGGTTATCCATACCAAATCCCTGCGAATAGGTGATTTTGGAACCAGCATTCAGCCACACTAACGTACCATCCGGCAAATACAGCTTGGTACGTGCTCCCAGCGGAGCCTCTACCACCATATCCGAGAACGTCTGGCGAAGTGTTTCCTGTCCTTTCCAGTAACCGGCCAGCGGAAGCAGCACAATCAATATCACGGCTGCCACCCGGTAGAAGGTCTTCCATGAGAAACGGTACACCTTCGGCTCTTTCTTTCCGATTCGTTTCTGGAAACGGGCAAAAGCTTCTTCCTTATCGAACACCTTATCTTTTGCAGTCACTCCCGATGAAAACCAGACTTCTATCTGATTACGGACGTACATCCGGTTCTCGTCCGACTGCTGGCTCCAGTTTTTCAATTCCTGAAAAGCGTCTGCCGTCAGACTACCGGAAAGGTATTCCGCAATCAACTGATCAATCCGTTCATTTATCATTTCTTCGTGCTGCATAATTTGCTGTGTTTATAAGTAAGACAAAAAAGAGAAAAAAGAGGGTAGTCAAAAAAGAAGATTTTTTCAATTTCCCAGAAAAATATACCACACGAGCAGCTTCAGATAGCCCGACATGCGCTTCTGAAGAAAGGCCAATGCATTCTTTATGTGATACTTAACTGTATTGACAGAGATATTCAACTCGCGGGCTATTTCTTCGTATTTTTTTTGTTCAAAACGACTTTTTTTGAAAACCACACGACATTCTTCTGGCAGGGCCTCGATACTGCGTTCGAGTTCTTCCTCCAGTTCCTGCTCCAACAGATAACCTAACGGATGGTCTTTCTCTATAAATAAGGTATCCAGAAATTCCACATTCTCGGGAAGAGAAAAAGAAGAAAACTGCAATTCTTCACGATGTGCAAGAGAATTCAGTTCATTCAAGCAACGATTACGAACCGATTTCATCAAATAGGCTTTCAAAGAATAAGTGATTTCCACCTCACTTCGATGTTCCCACAAATAAAAGATGGCATCATCTACCACCTCCTCTGACAAAGATGCGTCATGGAGAAACAAATCAGCGAAACGGCAGAGAGGGACATAGTGCCGGTCGTAGATCCGTCTGAAAGCAGATTCATTTCCACATCGCAGTTCTTCTATCAGTTGTTTTTCCGTCATAGCTCGATTCATACTCAGCAAATTTAGAGATTTTCTGTCTATATCCACGGTTTTCCTCCATTATTTAATGTAGAAAATGACTCATCAATAAACAGAAAATGTTTTGGAATATTCTATGTCTCTCAGCCCAGAACCCTACGTTTCCCTACCCGAAAACATACGGTTCCGCCTTGAGAAACGTACGTTTTCCGTACGCAAAACATAGAACATATACATTCATTCTCCAGACTACACAATCAGACTTTCCTCTTTATCCCTCTCCCCTCACAACACCTGAATTTGGTATCTTCAGATGAGATTTTCCTCAAAAAGGCAAATTTTTATCGTTTTTCGATAAAATATTTCTGTTTTTCTTTTGCAGTTCAAAAATAATATCTACATTTGCATATCGAAAAACGATAAATATTTATCGAATACAAACGCAAACAAACACTATTATTTACACACAAACACGTACAATTATGAAAAAGACATTCACAAAAAAGACACTGGTAGCAGGAATCGCTGCTGCATTGATGACATTGACAGCCACAAATGTAAACGCAAAAGAAACCTTCATTTACGGACAGAACCAGCAAAGCCTGATTGTTTCTACCTTGAATGAGGACGGCAAAACACTTACTCCCAAATGGAAGTACGAATACCAGTACGACACGTTGGGAACCATGACCAAGAAAAAAGCTTACCGCTGGGATGCAGAACAAATGACCTGGACACCAGCTTATCTGCTGACTTGGAGAACTGAGGGGCCAACCCTTCAGAAGCTTTCTGAAAACAAATAAACTAACCATTTAAAAACGCACACATTATGGGACGCACTATCAAATTATTACTGTATTTCTTCGCTTACCAATTAGCTTTCATGGGAGTAGCTATCTGTGGATATATGTTGTATCAAGGCAGTTATGAGGTTCCACAGACACCCGACAGCCTGTATACAAACCTTATCATGCTGGCACAAATCCTCTCCACCGCGGCAGTAGGTATTCATCTGTTAGTAGGGAAATATGTGGGACTGGACCAGAAGACCTGGGGGTATCACCACTCACCCAAACTGTTAGCAACCTCAGTGGTATTCATTTTAGCGATGGGCTTATGGACCAACTATTTCAATGAGCTGGCCGACTTACCTAACAACATGCAGGAGGCGTTCGAAATGATAATGCGTAACCCACTGGGCATCATTGCCGTGGTCATCATGGCTCCTATCGTAGAGGAACTGCTGTTCCGTGGAGCCATTCAGGGACATTTACTTCGCAAATGGAAACATCCGGCAGGAGCCATCGTACTTTCGTCATTGATTTTCGGAGTAGTGCATGGTAACTGGGTACAGGCACCGTTCGCCTTCGTAACCGGATTGGCACTGGGATGGATGTATTATCGCACAGGCAGTTTGTTGCCCGGCATCCTGATGCACTTTGTCAATAACAGCGCAGCCGTGATTTCTTTCTTATCGGCAGACGACCCGAATGCCACCATGGTTTCTACTTACGGACAAACGGGAGCTGCTCTTATGGCGGCTGGAGGAATGGTTCTTACCATCATCTGTGTGCTGTTCATTCAAAAGAAACTGGTTCCGCAGCCGGCAGTATGGCATCAGCCTGCTCAGGCAGAAACAATTGAAATAGAGAACAATACACTGTCTTCACAAACACATTCACACAATGAAAACATTTAAAATCATTGGATTAATAGCCCTATTAATCGTACTCTTTGAATTCATAGGCGGCTTTAATGACGGCTGGAGCGATGTAGATAAACTGGCTCCCATCAGTATAGAGTCTGCAGATCCGGCTTTTGACAAGGTAACTGCAACCACCTTCGATGTATTGCCCGATTCAGCCATACAAGCAGCCAACTCGCAAGCCGGCACAACTGTTCCCACCGGATTCATGCAATGCCATTCGTACATCGTACCCAGCGGACTGACAAATTTCACTTATATACTGCTTGGTCTCACAGGGCTGGTATCCTTTTATGGACTTTACAACCTCATCCGTCTGTTTATCTCTATCATCCGCAAAGAGGTCTTTACATCCATCAATATCCGACGGATACGGTGGGGAGTTTATCCTCCTATTGCCTATCACTTGGTTAAGTATTTCCTCAACTGGAGTGAAACCCGTGATGCCATGGCACAACTTACAATTCCGGGATACACCATCCAGCCCGCATCTCCTTTTGAGTTCAGTTGGATAGGTATATTGTTGCTGATACTTCTCACGGAAGTATTTGTAGTAGCAGTAAAACTAAAACAAGAAAATGATTTGACCATTTAAAATCTTCATCTACATTATGAAAAAGAGACTGAATATATTCTGTGTATGCATGATTGCTGCTTTCCTGTTGTCCGTTTCCGGAAATGTGTACTTAATTATAGAAATGTTTGTAAACGGAGTAGAGGTAGGCATGAAAGCTGCACAAGGAGAAATCACTGAGATACCTCAATATAAAATGGTACACGTCTTGCCTACTGACATGATGGAAACGACCGGAACAGTCACCAACTTGAAAGACGGCAGACAACTGGCTGTCAAACCGATTACAGCTCTTGTGGAATGCCCCTATTCCCATTCCAGCCATGGCTTTGAAGTGCTGCAAGGTCTCATCGGTTTTATTGTCATTATCGGATTTGTCTATGCAACTGTCTATTTCGCCAAACTGATGATACACATCAACCGAAACATCGTGTTCGACTGGATTAACGTAAAACACCTGCGCCGCGTAGGATGGAGCCTGACAGGAATATGTGTGCTTTCTTTTATTAGTATCTGGATTTCAAACCATCAGCTTGCACAATGCATTGAACTGGCAGGAAGCAAATTGAATATATTAATTGCCTTCTCTGATTCCACACTGATTTTAGGCTTTATCGCCCTCTTAGCCTCAGAAGTGTTTGCCATCGGCTTACGGTTGAAAGAAGAGAATGAATTAACCATTTAAATTTGAATGGAAAGATGAAAACTATTAATACTAAATGGAAAGCTGCAATCGGTATCATTCTGACCATGATACTTACCTTGATGCTGCTGACCATCATTTACTGGTTGTTCATCGAGCAACAGATAGAGATACGTTCCCACCGCGTGTTAGTCATGACGGGAATGATTTATGGTGGAATGTACCTGCACCATGTATTAGTAAAACGCTATACCCGCTGGTGGAAGGTATTGACTGAAGAAGAAGAAGAAAACTAAACTGAATAATTTATGCCGATTATCGTAAATCTAGATGTGATGATGGCGAAACGAAAGATTTCGCTGGGAGAACTTGCTGAAAGGATTGACCTTACGCCGGCAAATCTCTCTATTTTAAAAACAGGAAAAGCCAAAGCCATACGCTTCTCCACTCTGGAGGCTATCTGCAAAGAACTGGACTGCCAGCCGGGAGACATACTGGAATACAGAGTGGAAGAATGACTCTAATATGCAACAAAAATGCACCTATTCGAGATAAAAGCTCTCGGATAGATGCATTTAAATTACCATTCAAATAATTTGCTTCTTGATAATAAGCAGGCTCCTATAACTCCAGCTTTAGCTTGTAACTTAGACAATACAACAGCCGAATCTTTGCTTACTAAATTTAAAGAATACTTACGTATAGCAGTCTTTATAGGTTGCAAAATGTAATCCTCTGTCAAAGCCAAAGTTCCTCCAATTACAACTAATTCCGGATTAAACAAATTTATCAACCCGGCGAGATAGCGACCTAACTTACGGCCTATCTCCTCAACCAGTTCAATACACAGAATATCTTCCTTGTTGGTCGCATCTACGATTTCTTCTAATGTGACAGACGTTTCTTCTGTAAGAATCCTTTTTGAAAGAATAGAACTTTGCCCACTTTTCACTTTCTCACAAAGAATCCGATGTAAGGCTGAGCCTGAAACTTCTGTTTCCAGACAGCCTTTTTTTCCGCAACGACAAATTATCTCGTTATCAAACACACTAAAATGACCAAATTCACCTGAAAAACCGGAACGGCCTGTATAGATTTTTCCATCAATAATAAAAGCAGAACCTAACCCCCAGCTAATATTGATAAAAACAATATCTTTTTCTCCTTTCACAGCACCCTTCAATAATTCTCCATAAGCCATTGCACGAGTATCATTATCAATACTAACAGGAATCCCTATTCTCTCACCCAGAATCTCTGCTAAAGGACGCTCTTCAAAATTAAACATACTAAAGCTATATCCTTCCTCAGGATTTACCCGTCCTGAAATATTTACCCCAACCTGAAGGATTCTTTCTCTGATAGTTTTGTGCTTATCGATAAAATTACAAATATGCCGGGTCAGTTCTTCCAGACTTTCTAATGTATTGGAAAGTCGACATTCAACTCCCATCTGAATATCAACCATATCACCCGTAAAATTCATCAGACCAATATTCAAACAAGATGCTTTGATATCGACTCCTACCATATAGGCAGAATCAGGATTCAATCCATAAAGATTAGGAGGCCTACCTTCACTTGTTTCTTGTTTTCCATAATTCATAATATACCCCTCCTCTACCAACTCCATAACAAACTTGGTCACAGTAGGAATACTCAAATCTATATCTTTTGCTAGGTCAGGAATAGTAGATGAATGATTATGCATCAGATAAGTAATAATACGCTTCTGAGTAAGCATATTCTTTGTTCCATTTCCTAATCCTTCTATTAATCTTTGTACCATAGTCATAGTATTTGGGGTTAAACCTATAATAATCTATATTCTGAGATATTTATATCCTATTTTTAATCCTATACTTATTAATAAATTACTATATTTAGGAGTGTAAAATTAGAAATCCATTATTAACTTATCCCTAATAATAAAACTGCTAAAATAATAAAATTAATAACACCATACAATAAAACAAAGTATTAATTATATCGGGATACTCTCAAAAAAATCTTTCATTAAATAGCCCTTGTTTTAAATATTATGCTTATTTTAGCATACATGAGTTTTTATAAACCTGATAAAAACGTCGTTATGAAAAAATTATTTTTGATTTTAGGCATACTAATTGCCCAATGCACAATAAATATGGCACAAGTTCCTACGCTGCTTCCTGATTACCCTATTACAAAAGGCGTATCTGCACCTTTCGCTGGCTTTATAAAAAACTGGCTAATTGTGGGGGGAGGTTGCAATTTCCCGACAATTCCTGCAGCCGAAGGAGGAAAAAAAGCCTATTACAATCAATGCTATGCACTGGATATTCATGCCGCATCTCCTCGTTGGACAAGAATCTCTGATCTGCCCTGTTCCGTAGCTTATGGTTGCAGTGTAGAAACACCTCAGGGACTAGTCTGCATTGGGGGAATGAATGCAGATTCTGGTCTGACCAGTGTATTTCGGATTCAAAAAGATCCTTCCTCTGAAAGCTTTCAAATCCACCAGCTACCTTCTCTTCCTGAAACAATAGACAACGCCTCCGCCACAATGTTGAATGAATGTATCTACATCACAGGAGGAAATCAACAACTGCGACAAAACGCATTATACAAACTGGATTTACAAACATGTGACAGATGGCAAAAACTATCTTCCTTCCCTGGGCCTCAACGAGTACAACCTATTTTGGTCAATGATGGAAAGAAGCTTTATTTGATTGGAGGTTTTCAAGCTCCATCGGATTCTTCTGCCAGTATTCTTTCACATGACATATTATGTTATACTCCCCAAACCGACAAATGGGAATATGATTCTCACATACCTTATCAGGGAAACAAGGAAAAACGCTGTATGGCAGGAGGTAGCGGTATACAGACAGACACACAACTTATCCTAACAGGAGGAGTTAATTATCGCATCTTCAAAAACGCACTGGATGGAAAAGCAGGAAAAGATTATTTAACTCACGCCCCCTCTTGGTACAAATTTAATGATGATATTTTATTTTATGACTTTACCCATAAAACATGGACCACAAAAGTAAATATTTCAGGCATGGCACGTGCAGGAGGCATCCTGCTGTATCGTGAAGGTTGTTTATATATGATATGCGGAGAAATAAAACCAGGCATACGAACTCCAAAAATTACAGTTTATCCTCTCAAAAAAGAAGAATAATTTCAAAATAAGCACATAAAACCTTGTAATATAAAAATTATATCCTTATTTTTGCGATTATTAAATAAACTAATTTATTAAATATAATATTATGGAAAAGATTATTGGCTTAATTGATGCCCCATTTACTCCATTTTATGAAAATGGTGAAGTAAATTATGAACCCATTTCTGCTTATGCAAAAATGTTAGCAAAAAATGGACTGAAAGGTGTGTTTATCAACGGTTCATCTGGTGAAGGCTACATGCTGACCGAAGAAGAACGTATGAAACTGGCAGAAGAATGGGTGAAAGCTGCTCCCGAAGGTTTCAAGGTAATTGTACACGTAGGAAGCTGCTGTGTAAAAGCAAGCAAAATGCTGGCCGAACATGCTCAGAAGATTGGTGCATGGGGTATCGGTGCCATGGCTCCTCCATTCCCGAAAATTGGTCGCATTGAAGAGCTGGTGAAATATTGTGAAGAAATTGCGGCTGGAGCCCCAAATCTTCCTTTCTATTATTATCACATTCCGGCATTCAATGGTGCTTTCTTACCGATGGTAGAATTACTGAAAGCTGTAGACGGACGTATTCCTAACTTCGCAGGTATCAAATATACATACGAAAGCATTTACGAATACAACCAGTGCCGCTTGTACAAGAACGGAAAATTCGACATGCTGCACGGTCAGGATGAAACAATTCTTCCATCATTAGCTATGGGTGGTGCACAAGGTGGTATCGGCGGTACAACTAACTATAACGGAATCAACCTGGTGGGCATCATCGACGCATGGAAAGCTGGTGACATCGAAAAAGCACGCGAACTGCAGAACTTCTCTCAGGATGTAATCAACGTGATTTGCCATTACCGCGGTAATATCGTTGGTGGTAAACGAATCATGAAGCTCATCGGGCTGGATTTAGGTAAGAACCGTACTCCGTTCCAAAATATGACAGACGAAGAAGAAGCACGCATGAAGGCAGAACTGGAAGCCATCAACTTCTTTGATCGTTGCAACAAATTCTAAATCCATTCTTATGTCTATAGAAACTTACGCTAAATATTGGGCTGAGAACTACAAAGAAGATCTCACCCATAACATCATGCCATTTTGGTTAAAGAATGGTCTTGACAAAGAACACGGTGGCATATACACCTGCGTGGCTCGTAACGGTCAACTTATTGACACCACTAAATCGGTCTGGTTTCAGGGACGCTTTGCTTTCATTTGCTCGTACGCATATAACAATATAGAAAAAAATCCTGAATGGCTGGATGCTGCCAAGCTTACACTCGACTTTATTGAAAAGCATTGCTTCGATACTGATGGAAGAATGTATTTCGAGGTAGCAGCAGACGGAACTCCGCTCCGGAAAAGAAGATATGTATTTTCTGAGAGTTTTGCCGCCATCGCCATGTCGGAATATGCACTGGCTACCGGTAATAAAGAATATGCCCAAAAAGCACTTGATTTGTTCAAGCGCATGCGCCACTTCCTGAATACTCCAGGTATACTTGAACCGAAATATTTACCTACGGTTCAGGCACAAGGACATTCCATTACCATGATTATGGTCAATGTGGCTTCCAGTATCAAGAAAGTAATTTCAGATCCTGAACTCGATGCACAGATTGAAGAATCCATTTATGCATTGAAAAACTATTTCATGCATTCTGAATTCAAGGCTTTGCTGGAAATGGTTGGCCCTAAAGGAGAATTTATCGATACAATGAATGGCCGTACCATCAATCCGGGACATTGTATCGAGACCTCTTGGTTCCTGTTCGATGTAGCACGTAACATGAACAATAACAAAGAACTCATTGACATGGCCCTAACCATTCTTGACTGGTCTTGGGAATGGGGATGGGACAAACAGTATGGTGGCATCATCAATTTCAAGGATTGCAAGAATCTTCCTCCACAGGATTATTCACAAGACATGAAATTCTGGTGGCCACAAACAGAAGCCATCATTGCCAACTTATATGCATATAAACTGACCAAGGACGAGAAATACCTGAAACGTCACAAACAAATCAGTGATTGGACGTATGCTCATTTCCCTGACAGTGAATTTGGAGAATGGTACGGGTACCTGCATCGTGACGGTACAGTAGCTCAACCTGCGAAAGGTAACCTCTTTAAAGGTCCTTTCCATATTCCAAGAATGATGATAAAAGGATATACATTATGTAAAGAAATACTTGCCGGAGAATAATCCGGCAAGTTACATTGCTAACTGAATAACCATAATATATGAAAAACTCAAAAATTTATCCGTGGATTGTAGTAGGCCTACTATGGGGAGTGGCATTGCTTAACTATATGGACCGACAAATGCTTAGCACCATGAAAGATGCGATGCAGGTTGACATTGTAGAACTGCAATCAGCTACCAACTTCGGCTATCTGATGGCAATCTTTCTCTGGATTTACGCACTGATGAGTCCCGTTTCAGGCGTCATAGCTGACCGTTTGAACCGCAAATGGCTGATTGTTGGAAGTTTGTTCGTATGGTCTTCCGTAACTTATCTGATGGGAATAGCCGAAACATTCAACCAGGTTGTCTGGCTACGTGCCTTAATGGGAGTGAGCGAAGCACTCTACATCCCTGCCGGACTTTCCTTGATTGCAGACTATCATACTGGAAAATCCCGTTCTTTGGCCGTAGGTATCCATATGACAGGTTTGTACACAGGACAAGCCATCGGAGGATTCGGAGCAACCGTAGCCGATGCCTTTTCCTGGCACACCACTTTCCATTGGTTCGGTATCATCGGAATTGCCTATGCCGTAATTCTGATGTTATTTTTACATGACAAAAAAACAGAAATTCTTCCTACAGAAAAACTTCAAGCCAATCCACAAAAAGAGAAAGAGAGCGTCTTTACCAGTCTAAAATCCTTGCTAACCAACGTAGCTTTCTGGGTAATCTTGCTCTACTTTGCAGCCCCAAGCCTTCCCGGGTGGGCTACCAAAAACTGGCTTCCGACCTTGTTTGCTGAAAACCTTGATTTACCCATGTCACAAGCCGGACCTATTTCTACTATAACCATCGCCGTATCTTCATTCATCGGAGTTCTTATTGGCGGTCCTTTATCGGATAAATGGGTGCAGAAAAATCTACGCGGACGTGTATATACCGGAGCCATCGGTTTGGGATTGACCATTCCATCACTACTTTTATTAGGATTCGGACATAATCTGGTAGCAGTAGTAGGTGCCGGGCTGCTGTTTGGTATCGGTTATGGAATCTTTGATACTAATAACATGCCTATCCTCTGTCAGTTTGTATCTCACAAACAACGGGCTACTGCCTATGGAGTGATGAATATGATTGGTGTATCTGCCGGTGCTTTCATTACTCATCTTTTAGGAAGATGGGGTGATAGCGGCAATTTAGGAGCCGGTTTTGCCATGCTAGCTATCGTGGTAGCTATTGCTCTTGGCGTACAGTTGTATTTCTTACGTCCTAAAACAGACAATATGGAATAACTAAAAACTTTTATATATTATGATTGTTTCCAATTTACAAAATAGTAGCAGAATTGAACCGCTACATCCTTTATTTAAACAATTGTTCGATTATGTAAAGAGTCACGACTTATTGCATACACCATGTGGAAGAATAGAACTGGATGGAGATAACCTGTTTATCAACAACGTTAACCCCACATGCGTGAAAGAATCTGAACAGGTTCTGGAAGTACATCGTGATTACATTGATATACATATTCTTTTGGAAGGGAAAGAACGTATCGGTTGGAAAGCCATTGAAGATGTAAACCAACTGAAACAAGCGTATCAGAAAGAAGGTGATTGTGCACTCTATTCAGATGTACCTACAACCTTTGTTGATTTGCTTCCCGGACAATTTGCCATTGTATATCCGGAAGACCCACATGCCCCTGTAATTGGAGAAGGAAAAATAAGAAAACTTATAGCTAAAGTAAAAATCTAAACCAGCAACTGCATTATGAAAAAACTATTATCCTTATGTATCGGAATGCTTTCCATCGGTCTGCACGCTGCTGATACTGTCTTTGTTAAAACCCCACAAGTACCGATATTAATAGAAAGACATGATAATGTCTTGGCTTATCTGCGTCTCGATGCCAAAGAAACAAAGACCCTTGACAATGTCACTATCACCTTCGACAAGAACGTACCTTTGTCACAAATCAAAGCTATTAAATTGTATTATGGAGGAACAGATGCTCCACAAGACAGAGGAAAAAAACGCTTTGCACCCGTAGAATACATTTCCAGCAACAATCCGGGGCAAACCCTTTCTGCTAATCCATCTTATTCTATAAAAAAGGCAGAAATAACACCTAAAACCAATACGCTGACACTGGAAGGAAAACAGAACCTCTTTCCTGGATATAATTTCTTCTGGATCAGTATCGAAATGCAACCAACAGCTTCACTACACACAAAAATCTGTGCAGAAGTAACTCAGGTAAAAGGTGATGGGAAAATTATACCCACAAAAAATACGACAGAACAGAAAGTCGTACAAAGAATGGCAGTAGGAGTTCGCCATGCAGGTGATGACGGTTCAGCAGCTTTCCGTATTCCAGGGCTGGTTACTACAAATAAAGGTACTCTCTTGGGAGTATACGATGTGCGTTACAACAGCAGTGTAGATTTGCAGGAACATATCGACATAGGCCTCAGCCGCAGTACAGACGGAGGAAAAACATGGGAAAAAATGTGTTTACCTCTATCATTCAAAGAATACGGTGGACTTCCTTCAGCTCAGAATGGTGTAGGCGACCCTTCTATCTTGGTAGACACCAAAACCAACACCGTATGGATTGTAGCGGCATGGACACACGGAATGGGTAACCAAAGAGCATGGTGGAGTTCACATCAGGGAATGGACTTGAACCATACCGCTCAATTGGTACTCGCTAAAAGTACAGATGATGGAAAAACATGGTCTGAACCAATCAATATTACCGAACAAGTGAAGCTTCCGGAATGGTATTTCTTATTACAAGGACCGGGACGAGGCATCACAATGGAAGATGGTACATTGGTATTCCCCATTCAGTTTATCGACAAAACCCGAATCCCCAATGCGGGTATCATGTATAGCAAAGACCGTGGAGAAACATGGACCATACACCACCATGCACGTACTAATACCACAGAAGCACAAGTGGCAGAGCTTGAACCTGGCACTTTAATGCTGAACATGAGAGATAACCGAGGAGGAAGCCGGGCCGTTTATACCACACAAGATTTAGGTAAGACTTGGAAGGAACACGAATCATCCCGTACTGCTTTGATAGAGCCCGTATGTATGGCCAGTCTGATCAGTGTAAAAGCGAAAGATAATGTATTGGGTAAAGACCTTTTAATTTTCTCCAACCCCAATTCTACAAATGCCCGTAAAGACATGACGATTAAAATCAGCATGGATGGAGGAAATACCTGGAGTTCGGAACATCAGCTTCTGTTAGATGAGGGATACAATTGGGGATATTCCTGCCTGACAATGATAGATAAAGAAACTATCGGTATATTGTATGAAAGCAGTGTAGCTCACATGACTTTCCAAAGCATTAAACTGAAAGATATTATAAAATAATTTATTATATAAAGATTTCAATAAAAAAGGGGATATCATAATTGATATCCCCTTTTTTATTGCTGAATATCAGCATATATAAATAACATTTTTATCATTATACGTATAATCAGAATCACAATAAAAGAAATTCAACTTTATAAACTATCGGTAAAAACAAAAATACAACACAAATAAAATCGGCATTTCATAAAATATTTTATCAAATAATTGTGACATCAAATTTTCATTTCTATATTTGCCACATGTAAATAGACGTATTAATAAAATTCATTTTAAAAAGGCCTTAAGTTAACTGAAGAATCATCAATCGCAAACTTTAACCTTATATATGCATGAATTATGAATAGAAAAATGAAGTCAGTCGGTATGTGGCTGTTACTAGGCAGTTTATCTACGGGTATGGCATATGCGGACTTATCAAAAAATGAATCTGAAATTGACATTGTACAACAAACTGGTATATGTCAAGGTATTGTGAAAGACGCAACAGGCGAATCTGTCATTGGAGCTTCTGTAATAGTAAAAGGAACTACAAATGGAACAATTACAGACATTGATGGAAACTTCTCTCTATCAAACGTAAAGAAAGGGGATGTTATTGAAATTTCTTTCGTAGGATATATTACACAAACCATAAAATGGGATGGTACTCCGATTAACATCATTCTGAAAGAAGATACCCAAACATTGGAAGAAGTTGTCGTAACCGGATATGGTGGTTCACAGAAACGAGCTGCATTAACTACGGCCATTTCAAAAATGGATGATCAAGTTCTGAAAAATGCTGCTATGAGTAACGCAGGACAGGCTTTACAAGGTTCTGTAACAGGTTTGCGAGTTATCAATACAACAGGACAGCCTGGAGCTGAACCTGATATCACTCTTCGTGGTGGAGCAACAATTACCGGTGGTAATAGTAAAGCATTGATTGTTGTTGATGGTATTATTCGCGAAAGCATGAGTGACATCAACCCTTCAGATATTGAATCTATACAAGTATTGAAAGATGCCGCTTCTACTGCTATCTATGGTGCACGTGCCAACGGAGGTGTTATCCTTGTAGAAACAAAAAGTGGAAAAGCAGGTAAAGCTTCAGTAAACTATAAATTTAAACTGGGTGTAAACTTTGCACGTTACGGATATGATTTCTGTAATGCCCACGATTATCTTTACTATAACCGTCTGGGTTATAAACGTTATACAAACAACGTACCGGGAGCAGCAAGCGTAGATACTCAAACTGGATATGGTACACAAAATGACCTTATCGACGTAAAATATCTAACCGATGAAACTTCTCATCTAAGAAATGAAGGTTGGCTAGTTATGGATGACCCATATTATGAAGGTAAACAACTTCTTTATAAGGATTATAGTGGTCAGTTGGATGATGCCGTTTTTGCTAATACAGCCTTGACACAAGATCATTATGTAAATATTACCGGAGGAAATGATAAGGGTACTTACATGGCCAGCATGGGATATTACAATGAAGATGGTCAGATTAAGGGAACTGGGTACAAACGTTTCAACGGCTCTGTAAGCGGTACCTACAAAATTTTCCCATTCTTAAATGTGAAAGCCGGTGCTACCTATACATGGTCACAGCAACCATCATTATGGATTGGTTCTTATGAATTATTCTATCGTACACGCTCACAACGTCCGACATGGAATCCATACAACGAAGATGGTTCGCCTGCATCAGGTTGGGGAACAGGTGATGGTAATCCTGAATATTATCGAGACAAACTGACTAGTGAAGATGGTACACGTAAATCGACATATAACTTTGGTTTCGATTTGGATATTATTCCTAAAAAACTGACATTCAGCGGAAACTCATCGCTTTACCATTATGATTATCAATATGAAACATTCAATAAATCATATCAAACTCAAACCTCATCAACACCCAATAATACACGTGATGCTAGTGCAAAGATAGAACGCTATACTCAGATTCAGGTCAATGGAACATTGAATTATAAGGATACATTCAAAGACAAGCACAATTTGGATGTAATGGTAGGAAGTGAATACTTCGGCTATAATGAGTTTATGATGGAAGCTAAAACTCAGAACTCTCCAACAGATGATATTCCGACTCTAAATGCAGGAGCATCACGTACATCCACCAAGTCTGAAAAAACAGGTTATCGGATTGCATCCGTATTTGGTCGTGTAAACTATAACTATCAAATGAAATATCTGCTTTCATTAGTAGCTCGTTACGACGGTATTTCTCGATTGAAAGACAACCGTTGGGGTTTCTTTCCTGGAGTTTCTGTGGGATGGAATGTCACAGAAGAAGATTTTTGGAAAGAATCTAAAATTTCAGAAGTAATCAGTAACATCAAACCACGTTTAAGTTATGGAGTAAACGGTAACGTAAATGGTATCGGGAACTTTGATATTTACGGAATTTATAAGCAGATTGGAGCCGGTAATTACGATGGTGCAACTGCATACTACAACTCTTCTTTAATAAATACAGGATTAAGATGGGAACAGAGCCGTTCATTTGAAGCCGGTTTGGACCTAGGATTCTTCAACAACCGGTTAAGCTTCATCTTTGACTATTACAACAGAACAACAGATGATTTGCTAACCGATGTGAACCTGCCCGCATATACTGGTTTTTCAAGTATGAAAACCAACTTGGGAAAATTGCGTAACTCAGGATTTGAAATGGAGGTAAGAGCTAATATTCTATCTAATGCTAAAGGTTTTAACTGGGAAGTTTCTGCTAACTTAACTTCAGTGTCAAACAAGGTTTTAAAATTACCTACAAGTGACAAACCATTTAACCAGATTGATGGTTATGAAGTGGCAGCTGGACTCTACAACCCTGAAACAGGAGAGACTCCGACCAAATGGATTGGCGGCTATAGAGAAGGTGGAAAACTCGGTGACATGGTAGGCTATGTGCAGAATCATATCTTTAGAGATTGGAATGATGTAAAAGCTAACGCCAACATGGTCATTGACGAAGTTGCCAACTTGTATGGACCAGGTATGGCCAATGAAATAAACCCACAGACAGGTGTAACTTATGCTGAATCAAACGGATGGAAACCCATAGAACCAGGAGATGTATGCTGGGAAGACATTAATAAGGATGGAAAGATTAACAGCCTTGACCGTGCTGTAGTTGGTAATATATTCCCTAAAGTAACAGGTGGATTCTCAACGACCTTATCTTATAAGAACTGGTCATTATACGCACGTTTCGACTATGCTTTGGGACACACTATTTACAACGACTTAAAGGCCCGTTCTTTAGGACAGTATCAAGGACAGTTTAATATCATAGATAAAGTTCATGACACATGGAGTGAAACGAATCCAGATACGGATCTTCCAGTCTTCACTTATGCTGACCAGTTGAACAAGAAAAACATTACTCGTTCTAACAATGGTAATACAGCTGTGGATAATAATAGTTCACGTTTCTATGAAAAAGGAGATTATCTGGCACTAAGAGAGATTACCCTCAGCTACTCTTTACCAAAAAAATGGATTGGTAAAGCAGGTATGCAAGATGCATCTGTATATGTAACAGGACAGAATCTATTCTATATTACTGGATATGACGGTGTATCGCCTGAACCAGCTGTATCTACAGTTTACGGACGAGGAATTGATAATGGCCGTTATCCAACTCCTAGAACCTTATTGTTTGGCTTATCTGTAACATTCTGAAAAAACAACAATTATGAAAAAAATATTCAACTATATTATAGCCGGATGCCTGGCAACATCTTTTACTGGTTGCTTGGATATGGAACCTGTTAGTAGTATTACTGATGTAAACTATTGGAAAGATGCGGCTCAATTTGAGGCATTTAATGTGGGACTTCACGGTCTGCTTCGCGAAAGATCTTATACTATTTTCGAATTAGGAGAACCTCGCGCTGATATTTACAATTCCAATCCATTCACTGGGGAAGCTACTCAAGGAGTGGAGAGAATGATTGACAACACTTTAAATGCAGCCAACCCTGTGATTAGTAATTATGGAGATTTCTATGTATTAATTAATCAATTAAACTTGATGATTAGTCATACTGAATCTACTGATTTACTAGATGCAAGTACTAAAAACTATTATCTAGGAGAAGCTTATGGTTTAAGAGCTTATGTATATTTCCATTTGCTACGTTCATGGGGTGATGTAGTACTCCAGTTAGATTATACTAACGGTAACTCCATTGATATAGGTAATCCTAGCAAAGCCGCTTCATCTGCAGCAGATGTAATGACCCAAATCAAAAAAGATATCCAAAGTTCAGAAGATGCCTTTGGTGATGACTATTCTTTCAAATACGGCAAATGCTATTGGTCAAAAGCAGCCACAATGATGCTGAAAGGAGAAGTTTACTTATGGAGCGGAAAACAAATGAATGGCGGAGAAAGTGATTACACTACAGCTAAGAATGCGTTAATGGCAGTAAAAACAGCTGGTGTAGGATTGTTGAACGACTTTAAAAAAGTATTTGCATACGACAATAAAGAAAATGACGAAATCATTTTCGCTATACATAACGGAAGAAACGAATACAGCCTCTGGAATGACCAATATAGATCAACGATGGTCATGAATCAGGCAAATTTTGGTACTTATTACGATGAAAATGGAGCCCTACTCAATGAAACGGAAATGGCAGACATGAGTGGATTAATTCGTTATCAAGTTGAACAAGATTTATACACTCAGTTATTCCGAGAAGGAGATACTAGAAAATCAATTTCCATAAAAGGTATTTATAATAAAGACAATACAAGTGGAACTCTTTCTTTCAACTCACCTATCGCTTATAAATTCCAAGGAGTATTATTGGATGGTGATGCTCAAAGAAGCTGGTTAGATGACTATCCAATCTACAGATATGCAGATTGTCTACTTGCGTTAGCTACAGCCAAGGCTTTCTTAGGAGAGGATATTACTCAAGAAATCAATGAAGTACGTGAACGTGCTTACGGAACTACATACTTCAATGAACATAGAAGCGAAATAGCCTACCCCAATGATAAGGATGCAACCTTCTATGCCAACAATAGATTCGTTGGAAGTGATGATAACCCTATTGAAGCAATTTTGAAAGAAAGAATGAGAGAATTCCTATTCGAAGGAAAACGCTGGTATGATATTCGTCTCATGGGAAATGAGTATGCTACTAAATATTCAAATGCAAATTCAGAACGTCTATTATGGCCTATTGATGAAAATACATTAGGAGAAAATAGTGCATTGAACCAGACTCCTGGATACTAAATCTCATTATTAAAGATTGATAACAAGCCTTAGAATTTTCTCCAAAGAGAATTCTAAGGCTTTATTTTATTTAGAATCCAATTCAAATAAACACTATATGAAAACCTTCTTTTTCGGAATCTATTTCTTTTTTATCACTTTAACAACAGGGCTTTCACAAACCATATATACCCCAAACTGGGAATCTTTGGACAAACGCCCTATTCCAACATGGTTTCAGAATGCTAAATTTGGTATATTTATCCATTGGGGACTATATTCAGTACCAGCATGGTCACCTAAAGGAACTTACGCTGAATGGTATCAATACTGGCTTGATAATAAAACGCTATTTGGCAATGGAGATTTTAAAGGAGACGAAATTTATAACTACCACCAAAAAATCTATGGAAAAGATTTTACCTATATGGATTTTGCCCCATTGTTTAAAGCACAAGATTACAATGCTACAGAATGGGCTGATTTATTTGTTAAATCTGGGGCTAGATATGCAGTATTAACAACCAAACACCATGATGGCTTTGCCTTATGGGATAGCAAAGAAGCATCTTTCCACCATAGACGACCATGGAATAGTATGGAAATAGGTGCACACAGAAATTTGGTAGAAGAATTTGTAAAAGCAATTCGAAAAACCCCTCTTAAAGTAGGTTGTTACTTTTCTTTACGAGAATGGAACAATCCTTTTTACACAACTTCTACAATGCCTATCTATGTGGAACAACACTTATACCCACAATTAAAAGACCTTATAACAAAATATAAGCCTGATTTAATTTGGGCCGACGGACCAGATAACTACGACGAAGAAATCTGGAAAACTAAAGAATTCTTTGCATGGTTATATTCTTCCTCCGAAGTAAAAGATAGTGTTGTTATCAATGACCGATGGGCAAAATTCAAAAATGGCAAGCATGGTGACTTTTATACAAGCGAATATAGTTCATCAAATAAAAAATATGACAAGCCTTGGGAAGAATGTAGAGGAATGGGGTTTTCTTTTGGATATAACAAACTTGAAGACATTGAAGATTATGCAGTCCCCCAAGCTTTGATCCACACACTAATAAAAATAGTTAGCCAGGGCGGAAATCTTCTGTTAAACATAGGTCCTACAGCAGAAGGAAAAATACCTCCAATTATGCAAGAACGACTACTTCAAATAGGAGAATGGCTTAAAGTGAATGGAGAAGGCATCTACAATACTCGACCATGGAAAAAGAATTGCCAATGGTCAGAAGGAAAACGTGACTGGAAGTCTGGAGAAAAATATTATGTCAGCGGGAATGCTATTCTAAAACAAACAGTTAACCCTGAACCTGGATATGCTACACAAGAAGTATTTTTTACCTGTAAAGCAAACAATTTATATGCTATCCTAACAAACTATCCTGATAAGATAACATTAAAAGATGTTAAATCAACTTCACATACAATCATTAATCTACTTGGTTATCCGGATAAATTAAGATGGGAACAAAAAGGACAAAATCTTATCGTATATTTGCCTCAAATAACATTTTTGAAGATGCCATGTAAATATGCATGGACTTTAAAAATTACCAATATTCAATAGTCTATAACATGAAAAATAACATGAAACTTATTTCCCTTTTCATAGCAACATTCTGTATCTGGTTATCCAGTTGGAGTAACCCAACCTACCCTCTTCTACCCTATCCGCAAAAAATAACTTTTACCGGAAAACAATTAATATTAGATCAAATACATCTTGAAACAACAGAAAGTAGTATATCAAAAGAATGGGAAGACTGGTTACAAGGCAACAAGGCATCCTCAACCTCTGTACAAACCGATAAGATCATTAAAATTAGCATTATAGATAACCTACCTGAAATTCCTATTAATTCAAATGAAGGTTATAAACTAAAAATTACAGAAAAACAAATCTATGTCACAGCGACCTCTTCTACAGGAGTATACAGAGCTTTGCAAACTATACAACAATTGACTTGCAAAAGTAATGAATATCATTTTCTTCCTACCTGTGAGGTTATTGACTGGCCTGCTTTTCGCATCAGGGGATTTATGCATGATGTAGGACGTACTTATATTTCCATGGAAGAACTAAAGAAAGAAATTGATTTACTCAGTAAATTCAAAATCAACGTATTCCATTGGCATCTAACAGAAAATCAAGCTTGGAGACTGGAAAGTAAAATATACCCCGAACTCAATGCTCCTGAAAACATGAGCCGTATGCCTGGAAAGTATTACACCCTACAAGAAGCCAAAGATCTTGTGGCTTTCTGCAAACAGCGACATGTCACATTAATTCCCGAAATTGATATGCCCGGACATAGTGAAGCTTTTGTCAAAACCTTCCGAACTGATATGCAAAGTGAAAAAGGAATGACTATTCTAAAGCAACTCATGGATGAGGTGTGTGAAACATTTGATACACCTTATATACATATTGGTACAGACGAAGTACAATTTACAAATCCACAATTCGTACCAGAAATGGTAACCTATATTCGCCAAAAAGGAAAGAAAGTCATTTCATGGAACCCAGGTTGGCAATACCAAGCAGGCGAAATAGACATGACACAGCTATGGAGTTACCGAGGAAAAGCCCAATCAAGTATTCCAGCAATCGACAGCCGCTATCATTACATTAATCATTTTGATATTTTTGCTGATTTGGTAGCTTTATACAATAGCCGTATTTATAATCAAGATATGGGAAACGAAGATATTGCAGGAAGTATTTTGGCTATATGGAACGACCGTTATCTCAGCGATGAAAAACAAATCGTAGCAGAAAACAATCTATATGCCAACATGCTGGCTCTAGCAGAACGAAGCTGGAAAGGAGGAGGATATGGGTATTTTGACGAGCAGACTAACCTTTTATGGAAAAACGACACAGGAATCTATACTCAGTTTGTTGATTTTGAAAATAGAATGCTTTGGCATAAAGAACATACATTCACAAACGAACCTTTTCCCTATGTTAAACAAACTAATGTAGTATGGCGCATCACAGATGCATTCCCTAACGAAGGGGATTTGCCCCGTTCATTTCCACCAGAAAAGGAAGAAAAAGAAAGCTATTTATATAAAGGAAAAACCTATCAAAGCCACATCATTTATGGAGCCGGAGTATACTTACGCCATGTATGGGGAGATTTAATTCCTGGGTTCTATACTTCTCCAAAGGAAAATCATACAGCTTATGCTACTACTTGGGTATTTTCTCCTTACGAACAACACGTAGGACTATTCTTGGATTTTCAGAACTACAGTCGTTCCGAAAGTGACCTAGCCCCACAACAAGGAACATGGGACTATAAAAGTAGCCGTGTCTGGCTGAATAATAAAGAACTACTTCCACCTGTTTGGAAGAATACCCATAAAGACCGATCAAACGAAATTCCATTAATGAATGAAAATGCAGCCTCCCGTCCGCCAATACAAGTCACTTTACAAAAAGGATGGAACAAACTCCTCCTCAAGTTACCTATAGGAGAGTTTAAAACCCCAGAAGTCAGATTGGTAAAATGGATGTTCAATGCTGTCTTTGTATCTCCTGACGGGAAAAAAGAAATAGACAATATTATTTATTCCCCCGATAAAAAATAATTTTAATCTGTTTAATACTATATACTTATGAACAAAATAATATTATTCATCATAGGCTTAGCAGTAAGCCTATCTACTTTCGGCCAAACAGAAAGAAAATATTCTACTTATTACTACCAACGAGCTTCATTATTTGAACAACTTCCAACAAGTTCGGATGATATTCTTTTTATCGGAAATAGTATAACCGACGGAGGAGAATGGAGTGAATTATTCCAAAATCCCCATATCAAAAATAGAGGAATCAGTGGAGATACTACTTGGGGAGTCTATGATAGAATCTCTGTCCTCCTTAAAGGAAAGCCTGCACAAATCTTTCTAATGATTGGAATCAACAACGTTCCTCAAGGAGAATCTCCGAATAACATTGCCTCTGATATACAACAAATCATACAAAAAATAAAAAAAGAGTCACCGTGCACAGAAATCTTGATACAAAGTGTATTACCTGTTACCACAAAATACAACATGTTTCAAGAACATACCTCCCATTGGCAAGAAATCCCTGACATTAATCAGGCTATTTTAAATATTTGCCAAAAAGAAAATGTGAAATATATTGATCTTTTCACTCACTTTGTAGATGATAATGGACAAATGAAACCAGAATATACCAATGACGGACTACACCTTTTAGGAAAAGGTTACATGTTATGGAAAGAAATAATTACCCCTTATCTAAAAAAATAAAATGAAACAATCTATCTTAATTTCACTAGTATGGCTGTTTGCCTTTTTGCGGCAACCGATACAAGCTACAGAAACAATAAAAGTCGCTTGTGTAGGAAACAGTATCACATATGGCACCGGCATCACAAACCGTGATGCAGATTCTTATCCTGCACAATTACAGAAGCTACTGGGAAAAAAATATTCTGTGGGTAATTTTGGAAAGCCAGGCGCCACTCTACTAGCACATGGACATCGTCCTTATATTCAACAAAAGGAATATCAAAAAGCTCTTGATTTTTCTGGAGATATTGTAGTCATTCACCTTGGTATCAATGACACAGATCCAAGAAACTGGCCTAACTATAGAGATGAGTTCGTTCATGATTATTTGAAGCTAATAGAGTCTTTTAAAAAAGCCAATCCTCAATGCCGCATTCTATTGGCATACATTACCCCAATAGCTGACCGACATCCTCGTTTTATCTCAGGTACCCAACAATGGCATGAAGAAATTCAAGAAGCAATTAAAGTCGTTGCTCAAATAAGTCAGGCAGAGCTCATAGATTTCCATACCCCATTATACCCTTACCCTATTTTATTGCCTGATGCCATTCATCCTAATGAAGAAGGAGCACATATTCTGGCTCAGACAGCATACTCAGCTATCACTGGCGATTATGGAGGGCTTAAACTACCGATGCTCTATACTGATTATATGGTATTACAACGTAATACCCCACTACGTATTCATGGCACAGCTAATACGAAAACTCCTGTTACTGTAAGTATTGACGGACAAAAGAAAAAAACAATTGCTGATAAAAACGGTAAATGGGAAGTTATCTTAGATCCGATAAAGGCTGGAGATAATTATGAACTTTCCATACAAACTCCACAGCAATCACATACTTTTCATCACGTAGCAGCAGGAGAAGTATGGCTATGCTCTGGACAGTCTAACATGCAGTTCATGTTGCAACAAACCCAAGATGGCTCTACAGCTGTATCCCAAGCACATAACTCTCAAATTCGTTTATTTCATATGAAAGGGAAATGGGAGACCAATGCTTCAGAATGGCCCACAGATGCTATTGATTCTGTTAATCACTTACTATATTACCAGACTACTTCATGGAAAGAATGTACCCCCAATACCGCCGCAACCTTCTCTGCTGTAGCATACTATTTCGGAAAAATGTTACAAGACAGTTTAAAAGTCCCTGTAGGACTGATCTGCAACGCTGTAGGAGGATCTACCACTGAATCCTGGGTTGATCGTCACTCTTTAGAAAAGTATTTTCCAGCAATACTGAAAGACTGGACAAACAATGACTTTATCCAGGACTGGGCTAGAGAAAGAGCCTTATTAAATTTAAAACAAAGTACAAATACATTCAAACGACACCCGTATGAACCTTGTTATTTATACGAAGCCGGCATACTTCCTCTACAACAATATCCGGTCAAAGGGATAATCTGGTATCAGGGAGAATCGAATGCTCACAATATGGAAGCCCATTATAGATTATTCAAACTTCTAGTTAATGGATGGAGAGACAACTGGAATAACCCTGACATGCCTTTTTATTTTGTACAACTTTCAAGCCTAAATCGTCCCTCATGGACCTGGTTTCGAGATAGCCAACGACGCTTAATGAATGAATTACCCCATACTGGTATGGCTGTCTCCTCCGATAAAGGTGATTCACTGGATGTACACCCTAAAGCTAAACGCCCTATTGGAGAGCGTTTAGCTAGATGGGCATTAAATCAAACTTATCATTATTCTTTACTCCCATCCGGTCCTCTTTATAAAAAAGCAATAAGTAAAAATAATGAAGTTATTATAGAATTTGATTATGCAGAAGGGTTACACAGTTCTGACGGAAATCCTCTTACGGGTTTTGAATTAGCCGAACACGAAGGAGTGTATTTCCCTGCCCAAGCTATAATTGAAGGGAATAAAATTAAGGTTTATACTAATCAGGTAAAGAACCCCCAATATATACGTTATGGATGGCGGCCTTTTACACGAGCAAACTTAGTCAACAAAGACCAACTTCCTGCATCTTCATTCCGAGATAAAATTCAATAGGTCAACATTACATAGGCTGTTTTCATATCTATGTTGAAACAGCCTATATTAATTATATCCGATAAAAACGAGTCATATTTCTTTACAAAAAGAAAACATCTCACAATAATAAAACCAATACTTCGGTAAATTTTTACCGAAAGATTAAAAGTTAAACAATAAAACCGGCAAAAGCTGGTTCGGAAACACTAAAGAGGTCATTGAATACGAGGTGAACAAAGGAAAGCTATACGGATTGAGGGTTTATGCTAAAGCTTTCAAAAGGTATGTTTCCTTAGCCATCTGGTATCCGATGGACGGAAGAACAGACAAGTGGCAACTTTATTTCTCTACAGACGATTCCATGGATGGACGCGAGGTGCTGGATTATTACAGAACCAGGTTCCAGTTGGAATTTTGCTTTAGAGATGGCAAGCAGCATGCAAGAATCACCAACTGCCAGTCTACCGACTTCAGGAAATTGGATTTTCACTTCAATGCATCGCTTGCTGCTGTCAACTTGGCCAAAGCGGCATGTAAGAGGCTCGGAATAACCTATTCCATATCCTCCTGCAAGTCTTTCATACACAATGCTTATATGCTTGAACGATTTATTTGCGTGTTTGGGATTAGCCCAGACCCGCAAGTTATTGACAAACTTTTCAAAGAACTCATTTTATTTACTGCCAGAGCCGCTTAGGCTTGGCGAATTTTTAACGAACTATTGAAAAATATAAACTTCAGATAATTTCTTTTAATATATAGTTGTAAAATTTTGGATATTTAGATATATATATTTATATTTGAATTTCAGTTTGGAATGCATAAAGAATATATTCCTATACAAACATATAGAATATGTACAATTTAGTTAACAAATCTAATACTGAATCTATTGAAAAATAATCAATAAATTCTATATACCTTAATTTTAAGAACTATGAGTAAACTGAAATTACTAGGTGCGTTACTACTAACTGTAGGTGGAACCACACAGCTGCTGTATGCAGAACAGCCATCCGTAATGGCTAATCCCAACATTGTACAACAAAAATCAACGTGTTCAGGAGTTGTAAAAGATGCGGCTGGTGAAAGTGTGATTGGTGCATCAGTATTAGTCAAGGGTACAACAATTGGTACCATCACGGATTTTGATGGAAATTTTGAGCTTCCAAACGTAGAAAAAGGAGCAGTAATCCAAGTTTCTTTTGTCGGCTATTTAACAAAAGAAATTGTATGGAAAGGAGCGCCGCTTTCTATCGTACTTGAAGATGACACAAAAGCATTGGAAGAAGTAGTCGTAGTAGGATATGGAACTCAAAAAAAGGTAAACTTAACAGGTTCTGTGGCAATGGCCGAAAGTGATGTATTGGAGAATAGACCTATTGCAAACTTAGCTCAAGGCTTACAAGGTGTTATACCAAACTTAAACATTTCGTTTGCTAATGGTAATCCAAATGCTGAAACAAGTGTCAATGTACGTGGACTGACATCATTAAATGGAGGTTCTGCCCTCGTTCTTGTGGATGGTGTGGAAACAAATGATATTTCATTAATCAACCCTCAAGACATTGAAAGTATTTCTGTGTTAAAAGATGCTTCTTCCGCAGCCGTATATGGTGCCAGAGCAGCATTTGGAGTTGTGTTGATTACAACTAAAAAAGGAAAAACAGGAGAAAAAATAACCTTTAACTATAACAATAACTTTTCATGGTCTACACCATCTAGACTGCCCAATAGCTTGCCGGCAGACCAATGGTTAAGAGCAATGAATAGAGAAGCCAAGAATACCAGTGGAACTCAATACTGGAGTGATGAATTAATTGCAGCTGTAGATGCTTATATGCAAGATCCAACTCGCCCGACCGCATGGGAAAATACACAGGGAAATAAATTTACAGCCAACGGAGAATGGGCCTATGCCGGAAATACAGACTGGATGGACATCTTCTATAAAAACGCAGCATTTATGCAACAGCATAATGCAAGCTTAAGAGGTGGTAGCGAGAAAACTGCATACTATGCCTCTTTAGGATACAAAGGGCAAGATGGCTTACTGGCTTTTGGTACAGATACATATAAACGTATCAATATGTCTTTTAATTTCACTTCTAAAGTAACAGACTGGTTAGAAATTGGTTTTAGAACAAAATATAATAGAAGTGAAGTAAATGAACCAAACTCACAACATTATACAAGTGAAGATCCTTATTATGAAGTTTACCGTGCATTCCCCTTCATTCCAGTATACCTGCCAGATGGAGACTTTGCAGCTGTTGCTGGATCAAACTTCAACTTTAATATTGCAGGAATGCTAGCACAAGCCGGACGTAAAAAGAATGTATATGACGATATTTGGTATACAGGCTCCTTCAATTTAACTCCATTAAAAGGATTATCTATAAAAGGAGATTATACTGGCAACCGACTATTCAGAGATGAACGCGCTCATAATAAAACTATTTACCAAAAACAACCTGATGGTTCACAGATTGCCAAAGGAGAACCTAACGGAGTATCGTTAAAGAAATATGACGACACCTATCAGGCACTGAACCTTTGGGCCGAATATAAGTTTGAATTGCCTAAATCTCATTCTTTTACAGCTATGGTGGGATATAACCAAGAAAGTAAAAAAACCAGCAATTTTTATGGCTATGTAACAGACTTATACCTGAATGATGCTCCTATTATTGACTGGGCAAATACTAAACAAAAACTGGAAGAAGAAGCTACCATCTGGGCAGTTCAAGGTGCTTTCTTCCGATTAAACTACGACTATGCCGGAAAATACCTAGTAGAAGTAAACGGACGTTATGACGGTTCTTCAAAATATGCATCAGACAGCCGCTGGGGCTTCTTCCCTTCTGCTTCTTTAGGATGGAGACTTTCAGAAGAAAAGTTCTTTGAACCAGCAAAAAAAATTTTTGACAATGTTAAGCTACGCGCATCTTTGGGTAGTTTAGGAAATCAAGTTACAAATAGTAACTTTGACTTCTTAAGTCTGATGGGATTCCAGCAGCTCAACTACTTGATTGGTGGCAAACTTGCCAACGGTATCACTCCTGCTTCGCTGGCATATAATAATGTAACATGGGAAAAAGTAACTACTGCAAACTTTGGTGTAGACTTAGGATTATTAAATAACAGGCTGACTGCTTCATTTGATTATTTCTTACGTTATACAAATGATATGGTCGTATCTAAAGCCTACCCTGCCACAATGGGATCTACAGGAGGCAAAGAAAACTTGGCCAATATGCGAACAAATGGTTGGGAATTAACACTTAACTGGAATGACAACATCAACGATGTGGCTGGTTCTACTTTAAATTATAATATCGGTATTGGTATTTCAGATAGTTATTCAACCATTACCAAATATGACAACCCAACCGGATACCTTGGTGACTACTATGAAGGCCAGCGTTTAGGCGACATTTGGGGATACGTAACAGAAGGATTCATTAAAGATGACGCAGAAGCTGAAGCAATGAAAGTACGCCAAAAAGAAATCAGCGGAACTTGGCTTCCTGGTGATATAAAATATGCAGATTTGAATGGTGACAATATCATTACTTACGGAAAAAACCAGTTAAATGACCATGGTGATAAAAAAATCATCGGTAATCAAACTCCAAGATACCGTTTTAATATCAATTTAGGATTAAACTGGAAAGGATTTGATGTTCGAGCCTTATTTGAAGGTGTAATGAAAAGAGACTTATGGTTAGGAGATAACAATACAGTCTTCTGGGGATACACAGGACAATGGTGGAGTGCATTAAATGAAACACATATAAATGATGTATGGAGTGAAACCAATCCTAATGCCTACTTCCCTGTACCCACAAATACGACAAGAAGCCGTCAGGTTCAAACAAAATATCTGCAAGACGCATCTTATATCCGCTTGAAAGATTTGACAATCGGTTATACTTTGCCGACATCATGGGTATCTAAATTAGGCATCTCACAGTTGAAAGTCTTCGCAAGTGGACAAAACTTATGGGAAGCTACCGGCTTATATAAATATTTGGATCCAGATTCTACGGGCGATACAAAAGATGATGGTAACTTGGAAGAAAGAATGACGAAATATCCATTCTGCCGGTCTTATTCATTTGGTATTAATGTTACATTCTAAATTGCTTATTGTATTATGAAAAAAACTATATTATATGCCACATTGTTGGCACTTAGCTTTCAAAGTTGCGACTACCTTGACAGGGAGCCGTTAGATTCAGTAACAAAAGATCAGTTTTTTACGACTGCGACTGGTACTGCCCTCCAACAATATTGTAACAACTTTTACCCAAAACTGATAAAAGGTCATGGTGATCCCTTATCGTATAGTTTTGGAATGCTGGAAAAAGAATTTGAATCAGACAACATTTTTACATGGGAATATAACGTAAAAAGTTTTGGCTTGCATGTGGCTCCTACAGAAGCCAAAGATACAGAGTGGCAATGGGAAAATATACGTGCATGCAACGATTTCTTGATGAATTATCAATCATCTCCAGCAACTCAAGCTGAAAAGAATCAATATGCAGGAGAAATTTATTTCTTTAAATGCTTAGACTACTTTAATAAATTGAGTGTGTATGGTGATGTACCTTGGTATACCACAGTCTTGAACCCTGGTGATGAGGAAATGTATAAAGGACGTGATTCAAGAACACTTGTTGCTGATAGCTTACTTTTAAATATTGATAAGGCCATCAATCTGCTTTCTCCAAAATCTAAAGTGGGAGTAAGCCGAGTTTCAAAAGACGCAGCTATTGCATTAAAAGCAAGAATATGCTTATTTGAAGGTACATGGAGAAGATACCATGACATAGAAGGCGACGTAAAATTCTTACAGGAAGCATACGACGCTACAGGCGAATTAATGAAAGAAGAATATGGTTACTCTATATTTAAAGGAAGCTCGCCTAAAACGGCATATCATGAATTATTTACACAAGAAAACTATAATAATAATTCAGAGGTTATTTTAGCTAAAGAATATGATCCGTCTTTAGGTAAAGGTAATAATGTTACCAGACAAATTGGAGTAGGTGAAACCCCTATTGGCGCAAGCCGAGACGCAGTAGAAGATTACTTATGTGCAACTACAGGAAAACCTATTTCACTATGTGGATGTGAAGGACATACTACACATACAGGGATTATTACAGAACTAGAAAATAGAGATCCTAGATTATTGCAAACCATAGCTACTCCAAAAGACGGAGAATATACATACTATTTACACGGTAAAGCAGCTAATATTGCCAATATCGTAGCAACTGGTGCGGATGGCTCTTCTTCTACGGGTTATGCTATTGCAAAATTCTATAAAACCTCTGAGTTTTCTTCAGACCATCATAAGGGTAGTATTGATGCCCCTATTTTCAGATACGGAGAAATTCTTTTAATTCGTGCAGAAGCAGGAGCAGAACTAGGAGTACTGGATAATACGGAACTTGAAAGAACAATTAATGAACTTAGAAAACGAGTAGGATTCAATCACCCATTAACAGTTAATCCAGTAGCTGACCCCAAACTGGAGAAAGAATATCCTAACATAAAAGGTAGTAATGCTAATTTAATTCGTGAAATCAGAAGAGAACGCCGTATTGAATTATTTGGTGAAGGATATAGATACGATGACCTTAGAAGATGGGCTTGCGGTAAACGACTGGACGCTAGCGTAGTAGTACGAGCAGGTATTATTCCTGATGCTAGTTTATATACTGCAGAACAAGTAAACGATATGAAAGAAGAACTTGGCCTTACCTCTGAAGGAGCATTAGATATTTATGGAAAAAGAGTAAAAACACAAGCTGTATTTGAAGAACCTAAGCATTACTTATTATCCATTCCTATCAATGAAATTTCTATCAATCCTAATTTGGCTCCCAATAACCCAGATTGGTAATATTTAACAGACTTTATATAGATAAAGATGGCTTATGAGAAAATCATTTTCATAAGCCATCTTTTCTTTATACACAGTTGACTAGCAACCTGAAATTTCGTATTTTTGCCCAATCAACTGAAATTACGTAATTTTATTAAGATGAATCAAGAATTCGAGCTTATCGCCAAGACCTTCCAGGGACTGGAAGAAGTTCTGGCACAGGAACTCACGGAATTAGGAGCCAGCAACATTGAAATCGGACGACGTATGGTTTCTTTCACCGGAGACAAAGCCATGATGTATAAGGCTAATTTCTGCCTTCGTACTGCCATCCGTATCTTAAAACCTATCAAACATTTTACTGCGAAGACTGCCGACGAAGTGTATGAGGCCGTAAAGAGTATCGCATGGGAAAACTATCTGGACAACATGAGTAGTTTCTCGGTGGATGCCGTAGTGTTCTCTAATGAATTCCGTCATTCTAAATTCGTGGCATACAAAGTGAAAGATGCGGTAGTCGACTATTTCCGCGAAAAGACAGGCAACCGTCCTTCCGTACGTATCAGCAACCCGGATTTGGCTATTCACATCCATATTGCAGAGGAAGAGTGTACACTTGCCTTGGATAGTTCAGGTGAATCACTTCACCGTAGAGGATACCGCCAGGAACAGGTGGAAGCACCGTTGAACGAGGTATTGGCAGCCGGTATGATTCTGATGACAGGCTGGAGAGGCGAATGTGACCTGATAGACCCGATGTGCGGTTCAGGAACTATACCTATCGAAGCTGCTTTGATTGCACGCAATATCGCTCCGGGTGTATTCCGTAAAGAATTCGGATTCGAGAAATGGAAAGACTTTGACCAGGATTTGTTTGACGCCATCTATAACGATGATTCACAGGAACGTGAATTTATTCATAAGATTTACGGATACGACAACAATCCGAAAGCAAACGAAATTGCTCAGCATAACGTGAAAGCTGCAGGGGTAAGTAAGGATGTCATCCTGAAAATCCAGCCGTTCCAGCAGTTTGAACAGCCTGCACAGAAAAGTATTATCATCACCAATCCTCCTTACGGAGAGCGTATTTCTTCAGAAGATTTGCTGGGACTTTACCAGATGATTGGTGAACGCTTGAAGCATGCATTCACCGGAAACGACGCCTGGATTCTGAGTTACCGTGACGAATGCTTTGACCAGATTGGACTAAAAGCTTCTATAAAGGTACCTTTGTTTAATGGAGCATTAGAATGTCAGTTCCGCAAATATCAGTTGTTTGACGGAAAGTACAAGGAATTCCGTTCCGACAACAGTGACAAGGAGTTTAAGCCGAAACGTGAAGAAAGACCGGCACGTCCACGCCGTCAGGGAGAAAAAGTGGAATACGGCCGTAAGGAGCGCAAAGACGGAGGTCGTGGAGAACGGAAAGAAGGTTTCCGCAGCGACCGTAAAGAAGGATTCCGTAAAGATGCTGACCGCAAAGAAATATTCCGCGGACGCAAAGCAGGCGACGGAAAAGAATTCACTCGCGAACGCCGTAAAGAATTCAAATATAAGGAAGATTCGAAGCCACGCACTCCGCGTCCTTCTACAGACGACGGACGCCCGAAAGCGGCTCCTGCCCCACGCTACATGCACAGACGCCGCAGCGAGGAGGAAGGTAACTCACAAGATTAAAAACGAACAGAACATGAAACGTATATTCTTTTTATTCTTTTTGTGCTGTATGACCACTCTCGCCACTTTTGCCCAGGAAAAGAAAGCCTATACCCTGGAAGATGTGATTCCGGGCGGAAACAATTATTTCAACCTGGTCCCTGAAAACATTCCGGGACTGCAATGGTGGGGAGATGTATGTGTACGTGCGGATGTGGAAAACATCCGCAGCATTCAGTTGAAAGATGGCAAGGAAAGCATACTTGTCACACTGGAAGAGGTAAATCAAGCCATTGAAAAAGGAGAAAAACCCTATCAACTGTCGCACGACCTAAAACCGCTTCATAGCCTGATGTCAGCTTCATTGCCTTGGGCAGAACGTAAAGTCATTGTATTTCAGCAAAACAGCTATTGGGTGGAATATGATTTCGGACAGAAAAAAATTACAAATATTTTCCGTCTGAACGAAAAAGCTGCCAATCTTGACTTTTGCAAAACCAATGACAAAGTGGCCTATACCGTCGGTAACGGTTTGTTTGTAACCGGCGAAGGGGAGGAAAGTCACCAGATTAACCCTTCACAAACAGAAGAAGGGGTAGTTTACGGACAAGCTGTACACCGTAACGAATTCGGTATTTATAAAGGTACATTCTGGAGCCCGAAAGGAAGCTATCTGGCTTTCTATCGCATGGACCAGAGTATGGTCACAGACTATCCTCAGGTGAATACATCGACCCGTATCGCGACTCTTGAGCCGGACAAATATCCGATGGCAGGAATGACCAGCCACAAAGTGACGGTAGGAGTATACGATGTAAAGACTGGAAAAGTAATTTACCTGCAGGCCGGTGACCCGACCGACCGTTATTTTACCAATGTCAGCTGGTCGCCCGATGAGCAGCATATTTATGTCATCGAACTGAACCGTGACCAGAACCATGCCCAACTTGTATGCTATCAGGCTGCCACAGGCGAAAAAGAAGGGATTTTGTATGAAGAGAAGAACCCAAAATACGTAGAACCTCAGCATCCGCTGGTATTCTTGCCGTGGGACAAAAGTAAATTTATTTACCAGAGTCAACGCGACGGTTTCAACCACTTGTATCTGATGGATACGAAAGCAAAAGGAGAAGGTACATGGAAAAATGGCAAACTGGAAGGCACTACCTATCTGGAACACCTGAAAGTAACTCCTTTGACACAAGGCGACTGGCTGGTTCAGGATATTCTTGGATTCAATGCAGGAAAGAAGGAAATTATTATCGGTAGCACAGAAATATCTCCGCTGCAAACCAATCTGTTCAGCCTCAACGTCAAAACTGGAAAGCGTACATTACTGGGAAAAAAAGACGGTATGCACCGGGCTTCTCTCTCTGAAAGCGGTACCTACCTGATTGACAACTTCTCTTCATTCCAAGTAGGACGTGAAATCACTTTGCTGCCTACCAACGGAAAGAAAGGAACTACATTACTGAAAGCTGATGACCCGATGGCCAGCCAGTTTAAGTTACCGGAAATTACCATCGGTACCTTTAAGGCAGCTGACGGAAAAACAGACTTGTATTATCGTCTGATTAAGCCCGTAGACTTTGACCCGAACAAGAAATATCCGGCCATTATTTACGTATATGGTGGACCGCACGCACAACTCATCCACAACACGCGTTTTTATGATGCCAGAGGATGGGATTTATACATGGCGCAGAAAGGATATGTGATGCTGACTGTGGACAGCCGGGGAAGTGATAACCGGGGACTAGCCTTTGAGAACTGCACATTCCGTCACTTGGGAGTAGAAGAAATGAAAGACCAGGTGAAAGGTGCCGAGTTCCTGAAATCACTGTCTTATGTAGACGGTGAACGAATTGGTGTACACGGCTGGAGCTTCGGTGGCTTCATGACGACCAACCTGATGCTGACTTATCCTGACATCTTCAAGGTAGGTGTAGCTGGAGGACCAGTCATTGACTGGAAGTTCTATGAGGTGATGTACGGTGAACGTTATATGGATACTCCGGAAACTAATCCGGAAGGATACAAGGGTTCCGACTTGAAACAAAAGGCTGGCAACCTGAAAGGCCGTCTGGAAATCATTATCGGAGGTACAGACCCCACTTGTGTTCCACAGCACAGCTACTCATTCCTGAGAGCTTGTATTGAAGCTGGTACCCATCCGGACTTCTTCGTTTATCCGGAAGACGGACATAACATGATGGGACGTGACCGTGTACACCTGCACGAACACATCACCCGCTATTTTGAAGACCATTTGAAATAATAGACTAAAAAACAGATACATATATGAAACTTTTACTTTTAGGTTCAGGAGGACGCGAACATGCACTGGCATGGAAAATCGCACAAAGCCCGAAAATTGAAAAGTTATACATCGCTCCGGGAAATGCCGGTACGCGTGAAGTAGGCGAAAACGTAGCTATCAAAGCCGATGACTTTGAAGGTATCAAGCAGTTTGTAACGGCCCACGGCATTGACATGGTAGTAGTAGGTCCGGAAGACCCATTGGTGAAGGGGGTATATGATTTCTTCAAAAACGATGACGCATTGAAGCAGGTACCGGTTATCGGTCCGTCAAAGGCTGGAGCCGTACTCGAAGGAAGCAAGGAATTTGCCAAAGGTTTCATGCAGCGTCATCATATTCCGACTGCCGGATACAAGAGCGTAACTGCAGCCAACCTGGAAGAAGGACTGGCTTTCCTGGAAACACTGGAAGCACCCTACGTGCTGAAAGCTGACGGATTGTGTGCTGGAAAAGGTGTATTGATTCTCCCCACATTGGAAGAAGCCAAGAAAGAACTGAAAGAAATGCTGGGCGGAATGTTCGGAAATGCCTCTGCTACAGTAGTTATCGAAGAGTTCCTAAGCGGTATTGAATGCTCAGTATTCGTACTGACTGATGGAAAGAACTACAAAATCCTGCCAGAAGCCAAAGACTACAAACGTATCGGCGAAGGTGACAAAGGATTGAACACAGGCGGTATGGGTTCTGTTTCTCCAGTTCCATTTGCAGATGCAGAATGGATGAAGAAGGTGGAAGACCGTATCATCCGTCCTACTGTTGAAGGACTGGCTGCAGAAGGTATCGATTACAAAGGATTTATCTTCTTTGGACTGATTAACGTAAAAGGTGAACCGATGGTAATCGAATACAATGTACGTATGGGTGACCCTGAAACAGAAAGTGTCATGCTTCGTATCAAGAGCGACTTAGTAGACTTGTTTGAAGGGGTGGCTCAGGGCAACCTGAATGAAAAGACCCTGGAAATTGACCCGCGCTCAGCTGTCTGTGTCATGCTGGTATCTGGCGGCTACCCGGAAGCTTATGAAAAAGGGTTCCCGATGACGGGTATTGAAGAAGCAAAGGCAGGAGGAAGTATCGTATTCCATGCTGGAACAGCCTTGAAAGACGGACAGGTGGTTACTGCCGGAGGACGAGTTATCGCAGTTAGTTCCTACGGAGCCAACAAGGCAGAAGCTCTGGCACAGTCTTTCCAGAATGCAGGCAAGATCTGTTTCGAGAAAAAATATTTCCGTTCAGATATCGGGTTTGACCTGTAACACATGCTTGCCCGAAATAGATTTCAATATGAACTGGCCACCGGAAGGGCTACTCTTCCGGTGACCATTATCATCTGTCTTATCATGTATGGTATTACCTATCAGGAAAAGACAGATTTACTTTCTTTGGCCATTCACGGAGCCATAGTCTACTGCCTGATTGAGTTGAATACCACATTCTCACTCATCCGGACACGTACAACACTTCATGCGGCCCTATTTCTTTTTTTCTTAAGCGGACTTCCTTTCCTGCACACCTATTCACATGAGCAATGGATTCCTCTGCTGTTTACGGTTTCTTTCTCTTACTTATTCAGAAGCTATGAATCGGTATATGCTCCGATTCCTGTTTTTCATTGCTTCCTCTGTCTCGGTATCAGCAGTTTTCTGCTTCCGCAGGTACTCTACTTTGTGCCGCTGATTTATTTCTACATGATTGGTTTGAGGGCTTTTACCCTCCGCACATTCTTTGCAGGTCTCATCGGCCTCCTCGTTCCTTATTGGATTGCATTGGCCTATCATCTTTATGCTGGAAACATGGAAGCGACCTGGCTACCTTTCAAAGCACTTGCCCACTTCCCTCCAATAGACTACGCTATTCTCTCTTTGTCACAATTGGTTTCGGGAGGCATTGCAATCTTATTTATAGCCATCTGCAGTGTAGAATGTATTCTGCATAGCTACCAGGACAAGGTACAAACACGCATCATGCTCCGTGTCCTGATAATTACAGGAATCGGCACATTGGCCTGTATGCTGCTTCTGCCTTCACACTTCAATACTTATTTTCTTATGACATTAGTCGTAGGTTCCGTCATGGGTGGTCACTTACTGGCACTGACCTTCAACCGTTTTACCCGCATCTTTCTTTGGGTATCTCTTGGAATCTGGACCTGCGTATGTATCATGAATTTATGGATGCATTTATTCAATTTCTGATAGATTGGGGATACTGGGGAATGTTTCTTTCTGCATTCCTGGCCGGAACCATCTTGCCGTTCAGTTCGGAGGTTGTATTACTGGCCTGCATCGGATTAGGACTTGACCCTGTGTGGTCCACACTCTTCACTACTGCCGGAAACGCACTTGGAGGCTTTACCTGCTACTGGATAGGGCGAATTGGTAAAACGGAATGGATTGAAAAATACTTCAAGGTTGACAAAAAACAAATGGACAAGACCATCCGGTTTATTCACGGAAGAGGGTCGTGGATGGCTTTTTTCTCGTTCCTTCCCGTCATTGGAGATGCTTTGCTCATCGCCTTGGGATTTATGAGAGGCAATGTATGGATTACCACTATTGCCATGACCATTGGCAAACTGGCTCGCTATGCCATTATTGTGGCCACAGCTTTGGGAGTCTTCCGATTCATCGGATAGAAAACCAATGCAAATTTTCCTTGCTCAAAAGATATGACTATCTTTGCGAAAACTACCGAAAATCATCTACGAAAAATTTAACAAAACATGAAAAAACTTCTTTGCATCTATTGCCTATTATGCATGACTGCACTGGCTTATGCACAAAACTTAAAGTTCAATGCCAACGGAAAATTCAAAATCGTCCAGTTTACCGATGTACACTATATTTTTAATGACCCACGCGCAGAGGTAGCCATTGAACGTATCAATGAAGTGCTGAATGCCGAAAATCCAGATTTGGTAATGTTTACCGGTGACGTAATCTACGGAAAACCTGCAGAAAAAAGTATGCGTACCGTACTGGAACAAGTTTCAAAACGAAAAATCCCCTTTGCTGTAACCTTCGGAAACCACGATGACGAACAAGGGCTTTCTCGGGAAGAACTACTAAAAATCATTGAAAGTATCCCATACAGCCTGACTACCACCACAAAAGGTATCTCAGGTACAACTAACTTTATTCTGCCTGTAAAATCATCTGATGGACAGAAAGACGCTGAAATCCTTTATGTGTTTGATTCTTATTCGCAGATAAAAGAAGTGGGAGGATATGACTATATCGATTTCGACCAGATTCAATGGTACCGTGAGCATAGTTCCCAATATACACAGACAAACGGTGGAACTCCCGTTCCTTCACTGGCATTCTTCCATATTCCTTTGCCGGAATATAATCAGGCTGCAACTTATGAAAATGCGGCATTATTTGGTATCCGGAAAGAGAAAGCATGTGCCCCTGCCTTAAACTCAGGCCTTTTCACGGCCATGAAAGAAATGGAAGACATCAAAGGGGTATTTGTTGGACATGACCATGACAATGACTACGCAGTAATGTGGCAAGGTATCCTTTTGGCATACGGACGTTATACCGGTGGAAATACGGTTTACAATAATCTACCCAATGGAGCCCGTATTATCGAACTGACAGAAGGAGAAAAGGGATTCCGTACTTGGATTCGTGTAAAGAATCATACGGAACAAGAAGTAACATTTCCGGAAAGCTTTTTAAAGCCCAATAAATAAAACCGGATTTTTAATGAAATACTGTTGATAGAAAGATGATTACACTCGAACCCACTGCCGACGGAAGCAATACATTATACGTTCCTGAATTGAATGAACATTATCATTCCGTGAAAGGCGCATTGACCGAGTCTGCACATATTTTTATTCAAATGGGATTGAATCACGCTCAGGCAGTAAATCCCCGTGTACTTGAAATCGGTTTCGGTACAGGACTGAACGCCTTTCTGACCTTGTTGGAAGCAGAAAAAAGCCAAAGAGCCATTCACTTTACCAGCATTGAACGATTCCCGCTTTCGGAAGATATTGTACGCGAACTTGCCTATCCGGAAACAATCGCTCCGGAAGAGTGTGAGAAATTCTATGCACTGCACACTGCTCCCTGGAACCAGGAAGTAAAAATCTCACCTTATTTCACGCTTCACAAGATAGAAGGTGATTTCACTCACTTCTCATTCAGTGAATGTTATGATGTGGTCTACTTTGATGCCTTTGCTCCCGAAAAGCAGCCTGAGATGTGGAGTCAGCCACTTTTTGACAACTTGTACCGCCAGATGAATCCCGGTGGAATCCTGACTACTTACTGCGCAAAAGGAGTGGTAAGGAGAATGTTGCAGGCGGCTGGTTTCACCGTGGAGCGACTCCCTGGCCCTCCAGGAGGTAAAAGAGAAATTCTTCGGGCAACCAAAGAAAGAACCTAAAAATAAACAAAGGAGTCTCCCCCTACCAAAAGAAACTACTATATTTGTATCACACTTTCAATACGACACAAACAAATGAAAAAATATTTTTTTATTTTGATAAGTATCCTGCTGCTCACCGTATCTTGTACGGGAAAGCAAGGAAAAGAAGACGCCCCTACTCTGACAGTAACCATTGAACCGTTACGATATTTCACAGAAGCCATTGCTGGAGACAAAATCCAGGTGGTCAGTATCGTTCCCAAAGGAGCTAATCCGGAAATATACGACCCTACGCCCCAGCAACTCGTCGAACTGGCACGAAGCAAAGCCTATCTGCGCATCGGCCATATCGGGTTTGAACAGGCATGGGCAGAAAGATTGCAAGCCAACACACCCAAACTGCCTTTTTATGACATGTCGCAAGGAGTCGATCTCATTCATGAAATACATCCGCATGCCCATACGCATGGAAATATAGACGGAGTAGAACCTCATATATGGAATTCGGTTTCGAATGCACGCATCATTTCCTCTAACATCTGCAAGGCATTGTCTGAAATAGACCCGGACAATCAAACTTACTATCAGACACGACTGGACAGCCTGCAACAGGTCATCAATCGTACCGAACGTGAAATGCAGAACTATTTGGCGAACGCTGACTATTGTTTCCTGATTTACCATCCGGCATTAAGTTACTTCGCCAGAGACTACAGCCTGCAGCAAATCAGCATCGAGGAAGGAGGAAAGGAACCTTCACCGAGTCATCTGCAGGAACTGATGAAAACCTGCAAACAGAAACAGGTAAGAGTCGTATTCGTGCAACAGGAATTCGACCAGCGTAACGCGGAAGTAATCGCGCAGGAACTGGGACTAAAAGTCGTCCCTATCAACCCGTTAAGCTATGACTGGAACAAAGAAATGATTCACATAGCCAAATCATTAAGCAAAAAACAATAACTAAAATTTATCCTCATGAACCAACCTCTTATCAGACTGACTGAGATTGCCGCTGCATACGACCAGAAAAAAGTGCTGGAACATATCAACCTGGAAATTGCAGAAAAGGATTTTCTTGGAGTAATCGGCCCGAACGGAGGAGGAAAAACCACCTTGATGAAAATTATTTTAGGCTTACTAAAGCCTTCGGCTGGAACAATTCAGTTTTTTCATCAGGGAAAGGAGGTGAATGAGATTACAATGGGGTATTTGCCCCAATACAACACTATAGATAAGAAATTTCCCATCTCGGTGTACGAAGTGGTCCTTTCTGGATTAAATAAACAAAAATCATTGTTCCGCTCATTCTCCAAGGCACAGCATGACAAAGTACGTGAAACCATTGCCCGCATGGGACTGGAAGGCTTGGAACAAAGAGCTATCGGACAATTAAGTGGCGGACAGCTGCAAAGGGCTTTATTGGGGCGCGCACTCGTCTCCAATCCAGAAGTCGTCATTCTGGATGAACCCAACACATACATTGACAAGCGTTTTGAGGCTCGTCTTTATGCTCTGTTGGAAGAAATCAACAAGGAATGCGCCATCGTGCTAGTGAGTCACGATATCGGCACCATCCTGCAAAACGTAAAAAGCATTGCCTGTGTAAACGGCACGCTGGATTACCATCCGGATACGGAAGTTTCCGCCGAATGGCTGGAGGCACATTTTGAATGTCCTATCGAACTGTTAGGACACGGCAACCTGCCTCATCGAATATTAAAATGCCATCATCACGAAGAGTAGAAGGCTGCTTTTAACGCCTTTTGCAACATTATCATTTACTTTTGGGACTTGATTAGCAAATGTTTGCTATCTTTGCCGCATTGAATTTTAACGAGAAACTAAAAATAATTCATGAAACAGTACAACAAGATTAACAATCTGGTAGGCTGGCTTACTTTTGCGGTGGCTGCATTTACTTACTGCATGACCATTGAACCGACGGCCAGCTTCTGGGACTGTCCGGAATTCATTACTACCGGATACAAACTGGAGGTAGGACATCCTCCTGGCGCACCTTTCTTCATGCTGACAGCCAACCTGTTCAGCCAATTTGCCAGCGATGCGACTCAAGTGGCTAAAATGGTGAACATAATGAGTGCCCTGATGAGTGCGGCATGTATCCTGTTCCTATTCTGGAGTATTACCCACCTGACCAAGAAACTGATTTGCCCCGATGACAAAGAGATGACTACGGGCAAGCTGATTACCATCATGGGAGCTGGTCTGGTAGGGGCACTGGCTTATACATGGAGTGATACATTCTGGTTCAGTGCGGTAGAAGGTGAAGTATATGCGTATTCCAGCCTTTTCACTGCCGTTGTTTTCTGGCTGATTCTGAAGTGGGAAAACCGGGCTAACGAGCCTCACAGCGACCGTTGGCTGATTCTGATTGCTTACCTCACAGGATTGTCTATCGGTGTACACTTGCTGAACCTACTTTGTATTCCGGCCATCGTACTGGTATATTATTACAAGAAAAACCCCAACGCCAACCTGAAAGGCAGTCTGATAGCCTTGGCTGGTTCCATGATTCTGGTAGCTGTCGTATTGTATGGCATCGTACCGGGTATCGTGAAGGTAGGCGGATGGTTTGAACTGTTGTTTGTCAACGACTTCGGCCTGCCATTTAATACAGGTGTCATCATTTACATGATTATTCTGGCCGCAAGTATCATCTGGGGTGTGTACGAAAGCTACACCGTGAAAAGCCGCAAGCGGATGAATATCTCTTTCCTGACCACTGTCGGTTTGCTGGGTATTCCGTTCTACGGACATGGCTGGAGCAGTGTCTTCATCGGTATCATCGTACTGGCTATTTTAGCAATTTACCTCTTTGCCAATATCGGTGAAAAATACCGTGTCAGCGCACGCACGCTGAATACCAGTCTGCTGGCCATGATGATGATTGTGGTAGGTTATTCTTCGTATGCAGTCATTGTCATCCGTTCTTCGGCCAATACGCCAATGGACCAGAACTCTCCGGAAGACATCTTTACTTTGGGAGAATACTTAGGCCGTGAACAATACGGTACCCGCCCGTTATTCTACGGACAAACTTATGCTTCTAAACCGGCATTGAAACCTACTGAAGGAGGATGCGTGTACGACGTGGAAGAAGGGGCTCCGGTATACCAGCGGAAAGAAAAGGAACGTCCGGATGAAAAAGACAGCTACGAAATTGTACGTCATAAAACAGAGTATAAATACGCTCAAAACATGTTGTTCCCACGTATGTACAGCGATGCACATGCACAAGCCTACGAAGACTGGCTGGGAGGAGTAGAAGGACGTCAGGTTCCCTACGACCAGTGTGGAGAAATGATTATGGTGAAGATTCCGACACAATGGGATAACATCAAGTTCTTCTTCATCTACCAGTTGAATTACATGTACTGGCGTTATTTCATGTGGAACTTTGCCGGACGTCAGAATGACATTCAGGGACAGGGAGAAATCGAACATGGAAACTGGATTACCGGTATTTCATTTATCGATAACATGTTGATAGGCGACCAGACGCTGCTCCCAAGTGAACTGAAAAATAACAAGGGACACAACGTATTCTACTGCTTACCGTTGATTTTAGGACTTATCGGTCTGTTTTGGCAGGCTTATAAGGGAGAAAAGGGTATCCAGCAGTTCTGGATTGTCTTCTTCCTCTTCTTCATGACCGGTCTAGCCATTGTGCTTTACCTGAACCAGACACCGCAGCAACCTCGTGAACGAGACTATGCATACGCCGGTTCGTTCTATGCATTTGCCATCTGGATTGGACTGGGAGTGGCAGCCATAGCCGAATACCTGAGTAAGAAAATCAATGAAAAGCCTGCGGCTATCTTAGCCAGTGTGGTCTGCTTGCTGGTGCCCGTGCAAATGGTAAGCCAGACATGGGATGACCACGACCGCAGCGACCGCTACACTTGCCGCGACTTCGGACAGAACTACCTGAACTCTGTACCAGAAAAGGGAAATCCGATTCTTTTTACTAACGGTGATAACGATACATTCCCCTTGTGGTATAATCAGGAAACAGAAGGTGTACGCACGGATGTACGTGTCTGCAACCTGAGTTATCTGCAGACTGACTGGTACATCGACCAGATGCGCCGTCCGGCATACGACTCTCCTTCAGTACCTATCAACTGGGACCGTATTGACTATGTATCCGGTCACAACGAAGCGGTATACGTACGTCCTGATGCCATGCCGACTATCCTTGAATTCTACAAAAAGAATCCGGAAGAGGCTGCCAAGGAGTTTGGAGATAATCCATACGAACTGAAAAACATTCTGGAACACTGGGTACGCTCACCGAAGGAAGACTTACAGATGATTCCGACCGACAGTATCGTCATAAAACTGGATAAGGAAGCCATCAAACGTTCGGGTATGCTGACACCTGATTCTATTCCGGAATACATGCATATCTCGCTGAAAGGTAAACGAGTGCTGTATAAGAGTGAACTGATGATGCTGGAAATGTTGGCCAACACCAACTGGGAACGTCCGATGTACATGGCTATCACCGTGGGTTCTGACAATCACCTGAACCTGACCAATAACTTCTTGCAGGAAGGTCTGGCTTATCGCATCACTCCGTTTGACAATGCGAAATTAGGCAGACGACTCGACAGCGAAAAGATGTACGACAACCTGATGAACAAGTTCAAGTTCGGCGGCAT
>ERZ835051.412-NODE-412-length-49904-cov-14.678910_pt1 | contig 49904 bp, 51 predicted proteins | sample MGYA00519575_ERZ835051 | MGnify/ENA primary metagenome ERZ835051 (study PRJEB31850, sample SAMEA3708769) | human gut metagenome | biome: human gut; feature: human-associated habitat; material: faeces | place: China | collected 2014 ... | reverse complement strand
GTTTCAGGCTGTTCAGCAATATGGAGAAGTGCGCGGCGTCCATTTCAAGCATGAGGCTGATAAGTGCCGCTTCAAAGGTCTGCGTGTCCCCGTACTCTCTGTAAAAATCGGAAATGAATTGTTGCTTCTCAAAAGAGAAACTGCCTCCGGACATTATTTCGGTGTATATCTTGTTGAGTTTCCCGTAGCGGGGTATCATTGATGTTATTCTTTCTTCCATAGTTATATCAGATTAAATTTAGTCATGGCATTGATTTTAATCTCATCTGCTATATCAATATAGGGCTTCATCGCTTTGTAATCGCTGTGTCCCGTCCATTTCATTACTACTTGTACTGGAATCCCAAGTGCCAAAGCATTACAAATAAATGTTCGTCTTCCGGTGTGGGTACTTAACAATGCGTATTTAGGTGTAACTTCGTCTATTCGTTCATTTCCTCTATAATATGTTTCTCGTATTGGTTCATCTATTTCTGCCAGTTGTCCCAGCTCTTTTAAAAATTCGTTCATCCTTTGATTGCTTACAACTGGCAATGCCTTGTCATTAGGGAACGGCACATCTTTGTACTTTTCGAGTATTGCCTTGCTGTGGTCATTTAATTCAATAATAAGACTGTCTGTTGTCTTTATGGTAATAACCTCGATGTGACCGTTTTTAACGTCACTACGTTTCAAATTATACACATCGGAGTGACGTAATCCAGTGAAACAGCAAAATAGCAATACATCCCTTACTCTTTCAAGGTATTTCTTTGTTGGTGGTATTGGGCAGGTTCTTAGTTTATTTATTTCATTTTGGGTGAGGAATATCACTTTTTTGGGTGCACTCTTCATTTTAGGCGTGAATTTATCATAAGCCATGTTTGGGTGATACCCTTTTCGATTACTCCAACGTAAGAACCATTTTACGAACTTGATTTGTTTGGCAATGGAAGTGTTGCGCATGTTTTTTTCTGCACGTAAAAATTCTATATAGTCATTGAAATATTTTTCCGTCCAACTGTCAAACGTAGTATTAGGGTCAAATGTGTAAATGTGTTTTTTGACTGTTGCAAACTTTTTGAGGGTTGAGGAAGACCAGTCATTTTGTTTGCTACATTCTGCTACAAATTCATTGAAAACTTTCATGAAATCCAATTCAACCTTCTGCTTTTCTTCATGGCTTTCCTTTTTTCCCCCTTTTGTCTTTAGGTTGAACGCTTCCTTAATTTGTGCAGGGGTGGGTGTTACATCTTGCACCTCGAATTCTTTGAACACATTCTGTATTTCGGTGTATTGCCGCAATAGTTCTGCGTTGATTTCGGATGCACTTTGCTTTAGTTTGTTGGTACAACCGTTTCTAACCCGTTGCTTGTCTGTGTCCCATTTTTCTACATCAATTCTATATCCCGTTGTAAATTCGATACGCTGACTGGCAAAGATAACACGCATACGGATTGGCACATTTTTTGTAACTGGAATACCGTCTTTTTTGCGGCTTTCTGGTGCAAAAATGATATTTCTTTTAATATTCATAATTGGGTGTGTTTGAAAATGACACCCAAAAATACACCCCAAAAATGAGATATACAATAATATTAAGAGATATTTAGATTAATGAAAGAAAGAGATAAATAACTGATTACATGATATTTGATATTCTGTGAAATTTTATAAAAAGGTTCGAGAGACACCCTCCAGCTCCACAAACTAAGAGTAATTCGTCCTTGAGTTTCCATAATCCAAGGACGAATTATTTTTTAGAAGAGTAATGTATGTAGCTTACTCATGTTTCTTTTCTGATTTGTGTAGAATACATTTTCTCTCTTTTTCTAAAGAAATTCTTGTTTTTCCATAAAAGACGCTTGTTTAAAGATGAATGCTATTTTATTGTTTAATGACTAATTCTATTACATAATCTATGTCATCAGGTACTTGAGGCAGTTTTATAAATATGCCGTCTTTCTCCTGTTTGAAAGAAAGTGGAGTTTTGGAAATGAACTGTATTGCTTTCTTTACTTTTGCCTTCAGAGGTATATAAAGTGCATCATCCTGCAAATCTAGTATATGGATGAATAAACGGTCACCTTTGCGAGTTGATACCCCCCATGTATGAGGAACTACATCACCACCACGGGTTCCATAAATCGTTTCTCCATATTGATTCATCCATTTACCCACCTGTTTTAGATGTTCTACAGCTGTAGCAGGTAATTCTCCGTTGGGTTGAGGTCCAATATTCATTAGCAAATTTGCATTTTTTCCAGCTGCCTTAACCAAATAGTGTATCAATTCTTTAGGGGATTTGTAATTTTGGTCTTCAATTCTGTAGCCCCACATTCCGTTCATTGTTTCACAAGTTTCTAAAGGGAGTTCACTTATTCCTTGTCCTGCTGAAAAACCGGCTTTGTTTTCACCGGGCAAATCACGTTCGAACATTTGGAAATCTTCTCCTGCATAAGGAGTTCGGTGATGATTGTTACCTATTAGACAGGATGGTTGCAGTTTATGAATTAATGCGTATTGTTCTTCCAGTTGCCAATTGAAGTTGGTAGGTTGATCCCAAATACCATCAAACCAAATGGCACCGACAGGACCATAGTTAGTCAAAAGTTCGGTCAGCTGTTTATTCATAAACTTGTAGTAACTTGCCCAGTTTCCATGTCCTTTGGGACGTCCTGTTCCATGTCCGGTGTTTCCTTCCGGATAGTCGTCACGAAACCAGTCCAAATGTGAATAATAAAAATGGAGTTTGATGCCTTGTTTTTGACATTCTTCTGCCAGTTCTTTTAGTATGTCTCGTTTGAAAGGGGTGGCATCTACGATATTAAAATCGGATTCTTTTGTATCAAACATTGAGAAACTGTCATGGTGTCTACTGGTAATACAGATATATTTGGCTCCGGAGGTTTTGATGGCAGAAACCCATTCGGCAGCATCGAAGCGCGAAGGATAGAATCCGGATGCCAGTTTGGCGTATTCATTACGGTTGATGTTGTGAGTGTTCATATACCATTCTCCTTGGGCGGTCATACTGTAAATGCCCCAATGAAGGAATATACCGAATTTATTATCTTGAAATTCCTGCCGTGCTTTTATATTTTCAGGAGTAGGTGTATAAATTTGATTGGAGGTTTGTGCGAAGGCTGAAGTTCCCGCCATCAATAACAAGGCTGCGCCTAATTTGATTTTTTGTGCTAATTTGTTTCTCATTGTTATTATAAATTTGTTTTGCGAAATATAGTTATACTCTTGGAATATTTAAAGCATTTTTTGAAAAATGTTGCACTGCGAATTGAATTTTAATGGATTCTAACTGGGGGTATGTAAAGAGTCTTTTTTGTTTATAAGGTATAAAAAGATGTTTTCTATTGTTTGGAAATTAATCATTCTATACCTTTGTGAAAGTAATATTGAATTTTATATGAGAGTAAAAGAAATTCCTATACTGCTTTTGACCGGTTATCTGGGCAGTGGAAAAACGACATTAGTGAACCATATTCTTTCTAATAAACGTGGTATTAAGTTTGCGGTTATTGTCAATGATATCGGTGAGGTGAATATTGATGCCGACCTCATACAGAGGGGGGGGATTGTAGGAAAGAAAGACGAAAGCTTGGTAGCACTTCAGAACGGTTGTATCTGTTGTACTTTAAAGATGGATTTGGTGGAGCAGATAGATGATATTATGAAGCAGGAGCGTTTTGATTACATTGTGATTGAGGCAAGTGGGGTTTGTGAACCAGCTCCTATCGCACAGACTATTTGTTCTATTTCAAGTATGGGGAATACGTACGGGGGATGTCGTTTGGATTGTATTGTGACTGTGGTAGATGCCTTGCGTCTGCAAAGTGAGTTTTCTTGTGGCAACGATTTGACCTGTAAGGGTATTGACGAAGAGGATATTGAAAATTTGATTATCCAACAGATTGAATTTTGTAATGTTGTATTGTTGAATAAGGCCTCGGAAGTGAAACGTGACGAATTGGAACGTATCAAACAGATTATCCGTACATTACAACCTGCAGCTGAAATAATAGAATGTGATTATGCTAATGCAGATTTGGATAAGATAATCTATACTGAAGCATTTGACTTTGAACGTACTGCCACTTCTGCCGGTTGGATACGTGGAATAGAGAGTGCCCTTACGGAAGAGCAGAAAAAAGAAGCGGAGGAGCATGAGCATCATCATCACGATGAGGAGCATGCACACCATCATCATCATGAAGGTAGTGAAGTGGATGAATATGGCATCAGTACTTTTGTGTATTATCGTCGTCCGGCTTTTGATATCCATAAATTTGATCGTTTTGTATCAACCCAGTGGAGTCGTAATATTATTCGAGCAAAAGGAGTCTGTTATTTCAGCAATAATCGTGATATGTCTTTTCTTTTTGAACAGGCCGGTGTGCAGAAAAAGTTGAAGGAAGCCGGTTTATGGTATGCTACGGCACCTGAAGAAGAACTGATAGAGGTAATGCGTCAGGAACCGGGCTTATTGCGGGATTGGGATGATAAATATGGAGATCGTATGCAGAAAATAGTTTTTATCGGGCGACATCTTGATAAAGAAGAGTTGATACGTGAACTTGATGAGTGTCTGGAATAGGTTCTCAAAAGAGGATATAATCTTTGGTATGATGGTATCTCATTATACCAAAGATTTTTTATCTTATTTTCTTACCTTATTTCCATTGATATACAGTTCTTTCAGTACTACATCCTTAGCTCCCGTAATTAAATTTCCCTTTTTCTCTACATTATTGAAACGGCTGTTTGTTACATGGATGTCTTCAATATTAACACGGTCATCATATCCGGTAATCAAGACTCCGTACTTACTTTTTTCACTGGTAACATTATCCAGATATACATGGCGTACTACAGGTGGGAAACTTCTGTCACATTTTTCACGGTTTTCATATTGCAGGTTGATTTTCAAAACGGCTTCGCGACATTCACCTACTTCTACATTACGCACATAAATATTTTCAATGACACCACCACGGCAGTTGTTGGTTTTGATGCGGATGACACGTTCTAGGTTCGGGCTGTCCATTTTGCAGTTTTCAACAAACAGGTTCTTATATCCTCCCGAAATCTCACTGCCTACAACTACACCACCGTGTCCGTCTTTCATTTCGCAATTGCGTACAATGATATTTTCACTTGGTACATTCCATTTCCGTCCGTCAGCATTCCGTCCGCTTTTAATGGCAATGCAGTCGTCTCCAGTATCGAATATACAGTTTTCAATTAATACGTTCTTACTTGATTCCGGATCGCAGCCATCGCTATTGGGACCGTGACTGGAAACTTTAACCCCACGCACTGTTAGACTTTCACAAAATAAAGGATGGATAACCCAAAACGGAGAATTTTTCAATGTTACATTTTCTATTAAAATAGTGTTGCAACGATATAGATTGATAAGTTGGGGACGTAAACCGTCTTCAAAAGTCATTTGGCGCTTATCTATCGGGGCAAATGTTTCGGCGTACATCAGTAATTTGTCTCTGCCGCCATTTTTTTGAGCTGTCATCCCTTCCTTCCAGCCATAGTGTGGAGCACCACACATACTCCACCAGTTATCATTACTGGCCTGTCCGTCTATAATACCTTTACCGGTAATGCCTATGTTGCTTTCACCATAAGCATAAATTAATGGATGCAAATTGTAACAGTCTACTCCTTCCCAACGAGTGAGTACGGTTGGAGTATATAGATATTTCTCTGAAGAAAATTTTAGATAGGCACCTTCTTCCAAATGCAGATTTACATTACTTTTCAGTGTGATAGGACCTGTTAGAAATTCTCCGGGTGGAACTAATACAGTTCCTCCACCTGTCTGGCTGCATGTGAGGATAGCTAGATTGATTGCTTCATGGCAGAGTATTTCACCATTATTTCCTTCTTTGGCACCGAAATCTTTAATGTTGTACACACGATCGGGAAAAGAAGTCTTTTTGATTTGTTTTTCTATTTGCTCACTTTCTTTCCAAATCTCTTGTGGTATTTGTGCATGAGCAAGTCCAAAATATGCACATATACAAAGTACACTAACTAACTTTTTTACCATATCTTTGATGTTTAATAATTAATAATTTCATAGTTACCAAAAAATATCTACGATGCAATATTAAAGCATATAATTAGAAAATAAGTGGATTAATTGCCCATTATTGTGTAAATTCTAATAATAGAGGAATAACTGCTGCTACATTTTTATATTATTTGTATATTCGTACCTTAATAATCTGATATTATGAAATACATCACTTGTATATATTGATATCTGTTGGGGAATTCTTGTCGTGATAGGAGGTAGTATTTCTACTACCAAAGATAGTCTTCTGAATATTATAAGATATACAAGCGCAGGATTCCATTAATTCTTCTAGTCTGAAAAAATAATTTAGTGAACTACCTGTAAAGTATGGAGTAGATCAATTGAACTATGAAAATTACCGTTTGGAAACTAAGAACAGGAGTTTTTTAGTAATTAGACTTTTTATGGTACTTGTATTGGTGAAATTACCAAAAGGGGAAATGTTTATCTCCACCAATGAATTGCATTTGTCGCTAGTGATAGAGAGCCTGTTTGATAATACTAATAAATTTACAGATTCTGGATCTGTAACTCTTAAAATAAAGTTGGATAAGGCACAAAGTAAGTTACGAATTGAAATAACCGATACCGGCTGTGGCATTCCTCCCGAAGAACGGGAGGAAATATTTCTGTGTTTGTCTGTATAACTTAGTGTGTGCCTTCTTCAATGTCACGCTTTCGTTTCAATGCTTCCAGGAAATAATAGTCTGCATAATTTAAAGGTACATCTATTTCTGTGCCATGAGGAATACTGCCCACTGAATGCATTAATAAAAAGTTACCATTTTTTCCAAGAGATGCCAGATAGTTTGGTGAGGCTAGAGAGGCCATAATACTGTCTGCATAGTTCTTATAACTGTTTGCATCAGGCACATCCATTGTACTAATTTCATAAAGTGCAGAAGCTATACAAGAAGCACTTGAAGCGTCTCGTGGTTCATTGGGAATATTGGGAGCATCCATATCCCAATAAGGAATCAAGTCTTTGGGAAGCCGGGGATGTGTTTTCATAAATTGGAAAGTCTTCAATGCCTGATTCAGATACTTTTTATCATGAGTTTCCCGGTAACACACAGTGTAACCATAAATCGCCCATGCTTGTCCACGACTCCAAGTCGATTCGTCTGCATATCCTTGGGCTGTTTGTCTATGCCGTACCATGCCGTCTGCCAAACTATAATCTATTACATGATAACAACTTCCGTTTGTACGGAAATGCTCTTTCAAAGTGCGGTCTGCATGGTTCACTGCTATATGATAAAAGGTGGAATCACCAGATAATTTAGTTGCTTCAAATAGTAACTCTAAATTCATCATATTATCTATTATGACCGGACATTCCCAACCGCGTTCCGATTGCCAGCCGCGGGTCACATCCCATGATTGGATAATTCCCGGCTTTTCACGGAAACGAGTAGCTAATGAACGTGCAGCTTCTATCATGACTTCTTTGTATCTGGGTACTTTAGTTGTTCGCCATCCATTGCCGAAACTACAATTTATCATGAAACCTACATCATGGTGCCAAGTCAGTTTTTTGGCTTCTTCTATGGCCGAAGTGTATTTATCAGCTAATGATAAGAGAGTAGTGTCGCCACTTAACTCATATAGATACCACACTGACCCAGGGAAAAAACCACTTCGCCAGTCGGCGTAGTCACAATAATAAATGGTACTGTCAGTTTTCAGTGTCACAGGGTTTATAAATTTCTCTGATTTTTCTATAATTTGTATTTCATTCCCGATTTGTGCACGTGCAAATGCTACATTTTTTTCTATAAAGGAATCTGTTCTGGCGGATTGTTTATTTTTCTCTGTGCAAGATCCCCATAAAGTAGAGCAAGCGAGTATTGTAATATAGAGGACTTTCTTCATAGTACTTATTTTTTTATAATTTGCTACGAAGATAATGATAAATTTGTTGAAGAGAAACTTTAAGGTATTCTTTTACTTTGAAAACAGATTGATTCTGCTTCCAAAGTAAAAGAATATTGATCATAGAAATACAATAATCATTTCAGTTATTATTCTTCTTTTTGTAACTGAACTTTTATAGTATTGCTGTATCACTTAATAGTTGATATACCCCACTTATAATTCCTAAAACGAATATGCCGGCTACACATACCAACAGACTGATGCGCATCGGAGTTGCTGTACGAAAATTGCCGATAGGGTCTTCATTAGGTGTGATGAACATGGCTTTTACAATCAATAAGTAATAATACAATGAAATGATTGTATTGACCAATGCGATAAATACAATAAGATAATATCCGCTATGGAATGCTGCCATGAATACAAAGAACTTACTGAAGAATCCGGCAAATGGCGGGATACCTGCCAATGAGAAAAGAGCAAGTGTCATGACCATAGTTAGTTTAGGGTTGGTCTTATAAAGTCCGTTATAATCTTCGCGCTCTATTTTACCGTGGGTATGTTGCTCAATGGTATTGATGACACCGAATACGGCGAGATTGGCGGCAATGTATACTACTATATAATATACTAGGGATGCCATGCCCTGCGGAGTTCCAGCCAGTACAGCCAACATTATGTAACCGGCTTGTGAAATACTGCTGAAGGCCATAAAGCGTTTCAGGTTGTTTTGGCGGATGGCGAACAGATTGGCTATAGTGATGGTGGCTACAATGATAATACATAGTATTTCACTCCATTGTTCAGTCATTGGTCCGAATACTTTCATTAAAATAATCATTAAAGCAAAAGCAGCTGCGCCTTTTGAAATAACGGATAGGTAGGCGCTTACTGTAGTCGGTGCACCTTGATAAGTATCTGCTGTCCACAGATGAAAAGGTACCAAGCTTAATTTGAAGGCCAGTCCGGAGAAGAAAAATACTAGTGCAAGAACTTGTAATGGAGTTCCTGTCAGTCCGGCAGGGATATCTTCAAAATATAAAGTACCTGCTGTCCCATAAATCATAGAAATGCCATAGAGGAAAATACCGCTGGAGAATAAAGCCGAAAGAATGAATTTAGCTCCGGCTTCGGCACTATGCCCTTTATATTTATCGAAAGCTACGAGACAAGCCATAGGAACGGTTGCCAATTCCAATCCAAGGAAGAATAGCAGGAAGTGCCCTGCGCTTACCATGAAATACATACCCAGCAAGGTACTGAGGGTAAGGATGTAGAATTCGCCTTGTTTATGACGGGTGTCTTCACGTTTTAGCCAAGTGTCTGCTTGCAGAAACACCAGTATGGTACCTATGGTCAGGATGCTTTTCAGAACAGACGCCATAGGGGTTGAGTGATACATGCCGCCAAATAAAGTCACCTCTTCCGGCCATAGGTTTGCTAAGAGTTGAATGGTCAGCAGGATACATGCCATGGGGCGTAACCAGTGACGTTGTGGAGCCGGTAAAAATAAATCTAACAGAAACATCAGAATAAAAACGGCTGTCAGACTCAGTTCGGCATGCATATGGAGTATTGCAGTTATGTCCATCATTGCTATTTTTTTAATTTTTAATTCTCAAATTTTAATTTAATAATTGACTTATGATTGGTTCTACACTGTTACTGATCAGATCGCTTATCCAGAATGGAGCCATTCCTAAACCTGCTACACAGGCGATGAGGCAGATAACGGCTACTCGTTCATCCCAGGTTGCGTCTGTGAGTTTCAGATGTTCGGGATTCAAAACTTTACCATAAAGAATTTTACCTACTACACGCAGGATATAGACTGCGGTAATGACGATACTTGTTGTTGCCACTAGGGTACATACGCGATGGAATGTATCATCATTTTGGAAAGAACCTACAAAGACCGTCATTTCAGCAACAAAACCACTTAGTCCCGGAAGTCCCAAATTAGCAAGACCAGCAATAACATAACCTACAGCCAGGAAAGGCATAATCTTCATCAAACCTCCCATTAATCGGACATCACGAGTGTGGGTACGTCCGTATATCATACCAATAAGGGCGAAGAACAAAGCGGTCATTAATCCGTGACTCAACATTTGGAGAATAGCACCCGTACAACTGGTGCGTGTCATCATCAGCAGGGCAAAGAGCACCAATCCGCAGTGGGATACGGAGGAATAGGCATTGATATATTTTAAGTCGGTTTGTACCACAGCACTGAATGCACCGTAAACTACAGAAATAGTGGTCAATATCAGGAATACATCTCCCCACATGGCTGCACCTTCAGGCATCAGGTACATAGCAACACGGAAGCATCCGTAACCTCCTAGTTTCATCAATACTCCAGCGTGAAGCATAGAAACAGCAGTCGGTGCAGAAGCATGACCATCGGGACTCCATGTATGGAAAGGGAACAAAGCTCCTAAGACTCCGAACCCCAAGAAGATAAGCGGGAAGAAGATGCGTTGCATTTCATGAGGTATATGCAGTTTGGCGATTTCCAGCAAGTTCATAGTTTCACCGCCTGCACCATAAAAAATACCGAGAATTCCGATCAGTAGAAATGCAGAACCACCCATTAACATTAATGTAAGTTTCATGGCGGCATATTCTTTACGTCCGCTTCCCCATACACCGATGAGCAGATACATTGGAATTAAGGCTACTTCATAAAACATGAACATGGTGAACAGGTCTGTTGAAACGAAGAATCCGAATACCCCTACACTCAATAGAGTGAACCACATGAAATATTCTTTTGTCAATGGTTGTAACTTCCACGATGCAAAAGTACCGGTGAATACAATAATGGAACTAAGTAGCAACATTGCTACTGATATACCGTCTACTCCTACTGAGTAACATATATGGAGTGGTGCATACCAAACTGTGCTGGCTGTGAACAGCATCTCTCCTGTAGCACCGGCTTGGCGTAGTTCGATATAATCAATGGTGAGGTAAACGGATAATGCCAATAATATGGAAGATCCGACAACCATCACTCCGCGAACTTGATTGACGCTGCGCGAAGCCCAAAGGCTCGCGAGCATCAACAAGGGAACTATAATGAAAAAACTTAGTATGTTCATCTTTTTAAATTAAAAATTAAAAAATGGCCATGCGGCGGATTTTTTATTATTCATTAAATTAATAGTATCAGCGTCAATATCAATGCACCTGCAAGGAACCAAATACTGTACTGCTGTACGTTTCCACTTTGCATGTCACGTATTTCATCGGCGGTAGCATGAGTACTCCACGCAGTGAAGTTAAAGAATTGATCGATAACGTGCCGGTCCCACCAGGCTATCGGAGTACTGATGCACCGGAAGATGATTTTCTTGGTTACGAACAACCATATCTCATCCATATAGAAACGGTGGTAAGCTGCTGTGTGCAAACGTGGGAATGTGCGCGCCAGATAGTTGGCTACGGGTTGTCTCTTACCTGCATACATCCATGTAGCTAAAGCGATGGATGCTATAGCAATAATGATACTTGTAGCAGCTATCTGCATATCCAGATGAATGGTATAGGCTTCTCCGTTACTACTGATCAGATTGCCGAAAGGTATGAATCCGGCAATACAGGTGATAGCGGCTAAAAACATCAGCGGGAATGTCATGGTAAGTGGAGCCTCATGCGGAGTATGTGCATCAGGTCCGGATTCGTGGGAGTGTCCTTTCCATTCTCCATTCCAGAAAATACAATAATAAAGGCGGAACATATAAAATGCTGTCATGGCGGCAATGCCTGTCATTATCCATCCCATAACAGGATTGAATTGGAAGCAGGCAGTCAGAATTTCGTCTTTAGAGAAAAAACCTGAGAATGGCCAGATACCCGAGATAGCCAGACAAGCAATCAGGAATGTCCAATGGGTGACGGGCATGAATTTATGAAGTCCTCCCATGGCGCTCATCTCGTTACTGTGTACGGCATGAATGATACATCCGGCTCCTAAGAACAGCAATGCCTTGAACATGGCATGTGTGAACAGGTGGAACATGGATGCCATGTAGCCTAGTCCTCCTTCATGAGGATTCATAGAAGTACAAACGCCTAATGCGACAATCATAAATCCAATTTGAGATATAGTGGAGAAGGCGAGCACACGTTTGATATCGCTTTGTGCACACGCCACACTAGCGGCGTAGAATGCAGTGAACGCACCGATATAAGCTATCCAGTGCAGCACTTCGGGCGCATATCCTATAAACAACGGGAACATACGGGCTACCAGATATACACCGGCTACTACCATGGTAGCAGCATGGATTAATGCACTGACAGGAGTAGGACCTTCCATAGCATCCGGTAACCAGATGTGCAATGGAAACATCGCACTTTTACCGGCACCACCGATAAACATTAGCCCCAAGGCCAATGGTATCATACTTCCGGCAACTGCAAGTACCTGAAGTTGGGGGGTGAACGAGAATGTTTCGGCATAATAGCCGTAAATCAAGATACCGATCAGAAAGCCTAAATCAGCGAAACGGGTAACAATAAATGCTTTTTTACTGGCAGCAATCGCTTCTTTCTTGGTGTAATAAAAGCCGATAAGTAGATAAGAAGAAACACCTACCAGTTCCCAAAAGACATACATCTGGAAAATATTAGTTGCTACTACGAGCCCCAACATGGACATGGTAAACAGGCTAAGAAATGCGTAGTAACGTTGAAAGCCTTTTTCACCTTTCATATATCCGAATGAATAGATATGTACCATCAGACTGACGGTGGAAATAACGACTAGCATCATAACTGAAATAGGGTTAAGCATGATTCCCATGTCAATATGCAGGTTCGTTGTGAAAGGTAACCATTCAAAATTATAAGGTGTGAGAGTAGGATAGACGCCTTCTGCCGTACGCCCTCCTGCAAAATAATTGAAGGCAGTGAGGTAGGAAAGCAACGTCACCCCTGCCAGTGAAACGGTGCCGATGGTCCCTGCCAATCCGTTCTTCATACGCATACCTGCCAGCCCCAGTATCAGGAAACTGAGGAAAGGTAGGATAAGGATTAGTATTGTATGTTCCATAATTAGTTTTTCATTTCATTTAAGTTCTTCACTTGGATATTGCGTACATTGCGGTAGATATTGATAATGATAGCAATAGCTACTGCTGTTTCAGCCGCACTCACGCCGATAGCGAACAGGGCGAAAAAAAAGCCTTCCAGTTCTTCGGGAAAGAGGTATCGGTTGAATACGGCGAAGTTGATGTCTACCGAATTCAGTATCAGTTCCACACTGATGAGCATGGCCAATAAATTGCGGCGGGTGAAGAAACCATAGATTCCCGCAAACATCATAAAGGTGGAAACCACCAGATAATATTCCATGTGTACCATAAGTTCTATCTTTTTCTAGCGATTAGGATTCCTCCTACGATGCAAGCGAGTAATAACACGCTGATTACTTCGAAAGGAAGGATATATTGATATTTTTCCATGCCCATCAGTGCATGACCGATCGTGCGTACATCCAGTTCACCATGAACAAAATGAGAGGGCAAGAATTCGTTCTTCAGCATGACGAACAGACAGATAGCCAGTCCTGCTATAGTAGAAATAGCTCCGGCCACCATCTTTCCATTTTTTAATCTCTCTGCTTTGTCTCCCTGTGAAGAGGTCAATAAGATACTAAATACATAAAGCACTGTTATACCACCGGCGTAAATCAGTAATTGTACAGCTCCCAAGAATGAGTAGTTGAGTTGGAAGTAAATACCTGCTGTACCAAATAAAACGAACAGCAGATAAGTTGCTGCACGCAAGATACGTGAGGTCGTGACTGCCAATACCGAACAGACAGCGATAAACAACGCCAGTACAATGAATACAATTAGTTGTAGTGTCATAATATCGTTTGTTTTTTATTTTTTGTTCAGAGTGAGAACTAGTTTGCTGCGGTCGAATACAGCATTTTCGAATTCTGTATCGAACCGAATGGCATCGTGTGGACAAGCGTTCACACAAAGCTGACAGAACATACAGGCTCCCAGGTCGTACTCATACTTTACCAATATTTTCTTTTTCTTGCCTGTTTCTTCGTTGGTCACAGATTCGCTGGTAATGGTGATTGTATCATTGGGGCAAGCCATCTGGCAAAGTCCGCAAGCAATACATTTGTTATTACCATTCTCATCAACCGGCATGATAAGCCGTCCTCGGAAACGGGGCGATATTTTTAATGTGGCACGGTTTTCGGGATATTGTTCAGTGACTTTAGGAGTGAAGAACTCTCGTCCTGTCACTTTCATGCCGGTAAGTAATGTACCGATGCCATGAAGCAGCCCTTTTATATAGGAATGTTTTTCTTCTTTCATCAGAAATGTAATTTAAATACAACAATAATTACCATCAACAACAGGTTGCACAAACCTATTGGAACCAAGTACTTCCATTCCAGCGTTAGAATTTGGTCAATACGCAGACGGGGAAATGTCCATTTGATCCACATTAGTAACCATACTACAAAGAATGACTTGCCAAAGAACCAAATAAATCCGGGTATATAATCCATGATGGCATTGAATCCGTCTAGCCCAGGAATATGTAGCGGCATCCATCCTCCCAGGAAGATGGTTGTGGCTACTGCGGCGATGATAAACAAGTTTACAAATTCTGCCACATAGAACAGGCCGAAGTGCATACCGGAATATTCGGTATGATATCCCGCAGTCAGTTCACTTTCTGCTTCAGGCAAGTCAAACGGGCCGCGGTTGACTTCTGCATTTCCGGCTATCAGATAAATGATAAAAGCGATCAATGCAGGTATATGTCCTTTAAAAAGGAACCAGCCGTCAGCTTGGCGTTCTACAATTTCGCTTAGTTGCATGGTATCTGTTAAGATTACAATGGTAAGGATGCTTAATCCTACAGATAATTCATAACTAATCATTTGAGCGCCACTTCGCATGGCTCCGATTAATGAATATTTGTTATTGGAACTCCAACCTGCCAGCAAAATACCTACCACACCGATACTGGATGCTGCCAATAAGAAGAAAATACCTACATTGAAATCAAGGACCTCCATGCCCTTGTTGATGGGTAGGCAACTGAAAGCCATGATAGAGGCGAGGATAACAATGTAAGGTGCCAAATTGTACAGGAACTTGTCAGCATGCCGGATGGTGATAATTTCCTTGATCAACATCTTGAATACATCGGCAAACACCTGTATGGTACCTTGGGGACCTACACGCATTGGCCCCAAGCGGCATTGGAAAGCGGCGCACACTTTACGTTCCATGAAAATCATAATGATAGCAATAACTGCATATGCCAACATGATACATACGCCAATTACTATACATTCTATGAGCACTGCCAGTTCTTCAGGCATAAATGACGTGAGCAGTGAGTGTACCCATTGGGTGACTATACTAAAATCGAACATAATTTAATAATGTGTCAATTTGCTAATTTGCCAATAGGCAAACTTGTAATTATTTAATTTGTTAATTCTCAGTCTGATAAATAGTGCATTCTCCAAATTGTATATTGAAGAATCGGCACATTATTATCGGTCAATATCCGGTACTACATAATCTACCGTTCCACCAATAGCAATTAAGTCGGCAATTTTTGCGTTGCGGCACATAGTTTCCATTGCTGATACTAAAGGCAAACCGGTAGCGCGGAATTTCATGCGGTAAGGAAATTTGTCTCCACGACTTTCCAGATAAACACCGAACTCTCCGCGAGAACCTTCCACTGCGGCATAATAATTCCCTTCGGGCACACGTATAATCGGTTTCATCTTTTCCTGATAGTTCCCTTCAGGAATATTGTCTATCAGTTGCTCAATGATATCCATACTTTCCAGTATTTCTTCCATACGGACCATATAACGTGCAAAGCAGTCACCTTCAGTGTGGACAATCTCTTTAAAATCTACCTTGCCATACATCGCATAGGGATGACGCTTGCGGACATCGCATGCCCAACCGCTGGCGCGTCCTGTACCTCCTGTCGCTCCGAAAGAGATGGCATCTTCCCGTGAAAGAACTCCCACACCTTTCAAACGTTCTTGGGCAATGACATTTCCGGTGAATACTTCATGGTATTCTTTTAGCATCGGACGCAGATAAGCAATGAATTCTTTTACTTTCTGTACAAAGTCCGGAGCGATATCAGCTTGTACCCCTCCAATGGTGTTATAATTCTGTATCAAACGTCCTCCGGTAGTTGCTTCGAAGATATCCAATATCTTCTCACGATCACGGAATCCATAGAAGAATGCGGTCAAGGCACCCATATCCATACAGAGACAGGAGAAGAAAAGCAAGTGAGAATCTATACGTTGCAATTCGTCCATAATGGTACGAATGTATTGTACCCGTTCGCTTACTTCTACGCCCATTGCCTGTTCAATGCACATACAGAGAGCATGGCGGTTTTGGTGCGCACCTAAATAATCCAAACGGTCGGTCAGGGCCAAGGTTTGGGGATAGGTAAGACTTTCGCACATTTTTTCGATACCTCGATGGATGTATCCGCAGTGCACATCCAGTTTTTTGATAATCTCACCTTCCAGTGAAACACGAAAACGAAGTACACCGTGGGTTGCCGGATGTTGAGGACCTATGTTAATGATATATTCGTCCTCATCAAAAATGGTTTCGCGTTTTTCTATTACACTGCCATCATGTTGTACTTCTATATATTGTGTCGTGTCTACAGGTTCCTCATTGGTCATACGGAGTGGGTTGAGGCTTTCATCGTAGTCCTTACGCAATGGATAGCCTACCCAGTCATCACGCAGGAACAAACGGCGCATATCAGGATGTCCTATAAAGCGGATACCATAATAGTCGTACACTTCGCGTTCATTGAATTCAGCACCTTTCCAAATATCACTTACACTAGGAAGTTCCGGCTTTTCTCGGTTGGTTGTGCGAGTGCTGACCACTATATTTTCTCTTGTATTCGTATCTTCCAGATGATAGACTACACCTAGTCCTTCTTCGCCCCAGTCCATTCCGGTAAGGCTGCGTAGAAAATCCATATGTTTACCCTGCCGCAATTTCAGCATTTCTTCATGTAGCTTTTCGGCAGGTATTTCTATTCTTTCACTCATGCTTGTTCGGGATTTTGTGGTTCATTTTCTTTGCGGTTCACTCCGCCGAAGAATTTTTCCAGTTTTACTTTACGTTGCAATTGTATCATGCCGTACAACAAGGCTTCAGGTCGGGGCGGACATCCGGGAATATATACGTCAACGGGAAGAATTTTGTCTACTCCGTTCAATACGTGATATGATTTTTTAAAAGGACCGCCGCTAATGGCGCATCCGCCTACTGCAATGACGTATTTAGGATCCGCCATCTGGTCATACAAACGTTTTAGTACCGGAGCCATCTTGTGTGTGATAGTTCCTGCTACCATGATCATATCTGCCTGGCGCGGACTGGCACGGGCTACTTCAAACCCGAAGCGGGCGAAATCATACCGGGCAGCACCCACTGCCATAAACTCGATTCCACAACAACTGGTTGCAAATGTAAGCGGCCACAACGAATTGCTGCGTCCCCAGTTGATAAGGTCATCCAAACAGCCCACCAGTACTTTGGTACCGCCTTCATTGAGCTGCTTGACCATGTTTTCCAAATACTCATTGTCTTTGAAGTCTTCATAAGGAATAGACTTTATGGTTGGTTTCTTTACTTCCATTCCAACGCTCCTTTCTTCCAGGCATATGCCAGACCTAAAACTAATATAACTAAAAAGAAAAGGATGCTAAACAGACCGTACACTCCTAGGTCTTGTACCACTACAGCCCAAGGAAATAAAAATACTGTTTCCACATCGAACATCAGGAAGAGGATAGCAAATAGATAATAACCTACTTTGAATTGCATCCACGACCGTCCCCGCGTAGGAATACCACATTCGTAAGCTTCTCCCTTTTGTGAGTTGTATGAACGGGGAGAAATGGCACGGGCAATTCCCAATGCTACGGCAACTAATGCGATTGCCGTCAGGATAACGACAACTAATAATGTAAAATACATATCTAAACTTTTTTTGATTAGACAAACGGATAGAAAAATTTTCCTTATAAGACGTTTGTTATAAGGATTTCTACTCAGCAAAATGCTGAAAAAAGATTAAAAATTAAATGATGATCCGCCGGAGTGCATAGATATAATAATCTACTGCATCAGTGTAAAGCGAATGAAAAGTGTGGCAAACTATATGGTTTGTTTGTAGCTCCTGCTTTTTAAGTTCGTTCAATGCTGCTAAAATGCGGACTATACATTTGAACTTTGATGTGGAAGGGTTGTCAAGTGATATGGCTATTTGTGGCATATCTGCAAAATTGTTGGTAAACAGGAAGTCCACTGTTCTTTTGCAGGGGTCTTGTTGTTGCTGGTAACAAGAGGTCTGTGGGGGTAAATCTGTTGTCTCAACCGTATGATAATCCTGACCTACTGTTATCGTAAACAGTAGAAATAATAGGATATATACAATGTATCTCAACATATTATTCATCTTGTTACCCTTTAAATGAGGGTGCAAAGATAGCCAATATTTGAAGCTTCATTGAGATTTTTTGAATTATTTATGTATAAAAATGGTTATAGGACGTAAATGTCAATGCTTTTTCCAAAAACTCGGCATGAAGAGCAGAAGTACGGTAAATAATTCCAAACGTCCTATCAGCATCAATATTGCACTTATCCATTTTGCTGCATCCGGCAACCCGTTCCATGAATAGGAAGGGCCGCATTTTCCAATACCTGGTCCTACATTGCCCAAACTGGAAATGACTACGCTATAAGCTTCTTCAAACCCTACTCCAAACAGCATAAGAACCAGCCATCCAATAAAAATAATAGCCATATATAGAAAAATGAATGCAAGTACTGCTGACTTGGTTGTTGATGAAATAACTTGGCGGTTGATACGTACAGGAAGTATAGCATTGGGATGAATGATATGTTTGAATTCATTTTTAGAAACACGGCTCATAATGGCTATGCGTATACATTTTATTCCTCCTGTGGTGGATCCGGCACAAGCTCCAAACAGCATGATGATGCACATTAATGTCCAAAGTACAGGTACCCAAGTCATATAATCTGCAGAAATGAATCCGGTAGTGGTTTGTAAGGAAACAACCTGAAATATGGCTTTACGGAAAGATTCTTCAATACTGAACGGACTGGTGAAAATAAGAGTGACGGTAGTGAAAAGGGTAAAAAATCCCACAGTTCCCAAATACCAGTGGAGTTCTGTATTTTGGAATAAGCGTTTGAAATTTCCTTTTAAGAACAGTAGATATAGTAAGGTGAAATTGATACCTGCCAAAAACATGAATAGCGTAATTATATATTCTATGTAAGGAGAGTTGAAGGCGGCAATGCTATTTTGTTTGGTTGAATATCCTCCTGTGGCGGTAGTAGTCAGAGAATGACATACACTGTCGAAAAAGTTCATGCCTCCAGCAACCAGCAGGATAATCTCTGTAATGGTCAGCCCCAAATAGATAGTCCAAATCCATTTGGCCGTAACTCCAATACGCGGATGTACTTTATCATGGGTGGGACCGGTGGCTTCCGCTGCAAATAATTGTACACTGCCTACTCCGAAAATCGGTAATACGGCAATAGTAAAAAAGACAATTCCTAATCCTCCGATCCATTGTGTCATACTTCGCCAGAACAAAAGCCCGTGTGGCAATGACTCTATATTGTCCAAAATACTTGCTCCGGTGGTGGTGAATCCTGACATGGTTTCAAAAAAAGCATCCGTTATAGTGGGAATATATCCGCTTAGATAGAATGGAAGCATACCGAATAAAGAAAAAAACACCCAGGCAAGGGTTACAATAACGTATCCATCGCGGCGGCTGATTCTCTTTTCTGCATTTTTCCCTGCTAAAGCGGCTATGCTACCTGCTCCGGCTGTTATTGCGGCAGAATATAGGAAAGCTGAAATATCTGATTCATTATAATAGACAGCGAGAAACGAGCATAGAATAAGAAACCCCGCTTCGATGAAGAATAACGCCCCCATAATCCGGGCTATCATTTTTGCATTTATCATCAATTGAAGAATTTTTCTATTTTCTTAATCATCATACCTAGACAGAATACTACGACATGGTCGTTAGGTTGGATGACGGTATTACCTGTCACCAGTATCCCTTCACCGTTGCGAATCAGTCCGCCAATGGTGGCACCTTTGGGAAGGCCGGCATCTTTGACAGCGCATTTGGTTATACGTGAACCGTTTTTAACCGTAAATTCGGCTACATCAGCATTGGCAAAAGTCAGACATTTTACGTTGGAAACATCTGCATCCAGCATCATTTGATAGATATGGCTGGCGGCAATCATTTTTTTATTGATAACCGTACCGATATCCAGGCTTTCTGCCATGCTGATATAATCGATATTTTCTACTTCTGCCACAGTTTTGGTTACTCCCATACGTTTGGCGGCAAGACAAGCCAGAATGTTTGTTTCAGAATTGTCCGTCAGAGCGACAAATGCTTCCGTGTTTTTTAACCCTTCTTCCATGAGCAGATCCATATCCCGTCCATCTCCGTTGATAATCATTACTTTGTCATCTACCACTTCGGTCAGTCGGTTACATCTGTTGATGTCATTTTCAATAATCTTGACCTGCATGTAATCCGGTACATATTGTGTGGTGCGAACAGCTATGCGGCTGCCGCCCATAATCATCACATTGCGTACATCGGGATAATTTTCTTTTCCTGTAATCTTGCGGATATAGGGAATGTATTTCTTTGTTGTTGTGAAATAAACAATATCATGCAGTTTGATAACATCATCTCCCCGGGGGATGATTGTTTCATTTCCCCGTTTGATAGCTACAATGTGGAATGGAATATTACGTCCTCCCAGTTCATGAAGGGGAACGTTCAGAATTTCTGCCGTTTCGCGCATTTTGGTACCTATCAGGACCAATGCACCACCGCAAAATTCCCACCATTGGCGTATCCAGCTCATTTTGATGGCATCTACTATATCTTTGGCGGCCAGCATTTCCGGATAAATCAGTGAGTGTACTCCTAGTTGGGAAAAGAATTCTTTATGTTTAGGAAGTAAATATTCGTAATTGTCAATCCGGGCTACAGTCTTTTTTGCCCCCATATTGGTAGCCAACATACAGGCCGTCATATTGCGGCTTTCTTCCGGCATGACCCCGATAAATAAATCCGCGCCTGCCACTCCTGCATTCTTAAGGCCGGAAATGGAGGTGGGGGATGCATTGACAGTCATTAAATCGAAGTTGGAATCAAGTTTGCTCAACTTTTCTTCGTTTTCATCCATCAAAATGATGTCTTGCTTTTCATCCGATAATAATTTCGCCAGATGGGTGCCTACTGCTCCTGCTCCTGCAATAATGATTTTCATTGTTTGTCTCTCTTAGAATGATATCAAAACTTTGTAAATACCTTCTTCGTCCATGCCGCAAATATGATATAGTTCTTTTACTGAACCATGCTGGACAAATTGATCCGGTAGTCCGATACGTTTTATTTGCGGATTATACTCATTGTCTGCCATAAATTCCAGTATGGCACTGCCCATTCCACCTTTTAGCACACCGTCTTCAACAGTGACCACTTGCTTGAATCTCTTGCCTATTTCGTGTAACATACTTTCATCTAACGGCTTTAAGAAACGCAAATCATAGTGAGCAATGCTTTTTCCTGTTTCCTGTTCGGCATGTGTGATAGCCTTTTCTGCTTGAACGCCAATGGGCCCCAGCGTAATGACCGCTATGTCTTTTCCTTCTTTCAATTTTCTTCCTTTTCCTATCTCAATCTCTTGCATTGGACATTTCCAGTCTACCAATGAACCTCTTCCACGTGGATAACGGATGACAAAAGGACCTTTGTCAGGTAACTGGGCGGTATACATCAAACAACGCAGTTCATGTTCGTTGTAAGGGGAGGCCACAATGAGATTGGGTATCGGTCTCATATAAGCCAGATCGAATGCTCCGTGATGAGTAGGACCGTCTTCTCCTACCAATCCAGCGCGGTCCAGGCACAATACTACATTGAGTTTTTGTATCGCTATATCGTGAATCACATTGTCATAGGCACGTTGCATGAAAGACGAATAGATATTGCAGAAAGGCAATAGACCATCTTTTGCCATTCCTCCTGAAAAGGTAACGGCATGTCCTTCGGCAATTCCCACATCAAAACCTCTTTCGGGCATGGCTTTCATTAATATGTTCATAGAGCACCCTGAGGGCATTGCGGGAGTGACTCCTACGATTTTATCATTTGTTTGGGCCAGTTCCAATAGGGTATTTCCAAAAACATCCTGAAACAAAGGGGGCATTCCTTTGGTATCGACAACGATACGCTCTCCGGTTTCCTTGTCGAATATGCCCGGAGCATGCCAGATGGTGGCAGCTTTTTCTGCCGGACCGAAACCTTTTCCTTTGGTGGTATGTATATGGAGCAGTTTAGGTCCTTGCATATCTTTAATCTCTTTTAATACACGTGCCAAATTGTTGACATCGTGTCCATCAATAGGCCCGAAATAACGGATATTCATGCCTTCAAATACGTTTTGCTGTTGTACCAGCATGGATTTCAGGCTGTTGTTAAATCGTATCAGGCTTTTCCGGCGTTCTTCGTTCAGGATACCCCATCGATGGAACATTTGTGATATTTTATAGCGTATCCGGTTGTATCCTTCAGACATTTGCAGGTTCAACAGATATTGTTTCATGCCTCCTACACTACGGTCTATAGCCATGTTGTTGTCATTCAGGATAATCAGAAGGTTATTAGGAGTTGCCGAGGCATTGTTCAGCCCTTCGAAAGCCAGCCCTCCACTCATGGAACCGTCACCAATTACAGCAACGACATGCCGGTTATTCTCTCCGTGCTTTTTGGCTGCTACAGCCATACCTAAAGCTGCGGAAATAGAATTTGACGCATGCCCGCAAGTAAATGTGTCATATTCACTTTCGGATGGAGAAGGAAAAGGACGTATGCCATTCAGTTTACGGTTGGTACAGAACGCATCCCGGCGTCCGGTTAAAATTTTATGCCCGTAAGCTTGATGCCCTACATCCCATACAATGCGGTCATAGGGTGTGTTGAATACATAATGTAAGGCGACGGTCAGTTCTATTACGCCCAAACTGGAACCGAAATGCCCCGGATTACATGAGAGCTCATCTATAATCTTTTGCCTTAGCTCTTTACACACTTCGGGCAGTTTGTCTGCGCTTAAATGGCGCAAATCATCCGGAGTATCTATGCTTTGCAGTAAGTTATATAAATTATCCTGTTCCATTCCTATGATATGATAAATATCATGCAAAAATAGCATAAATATGTGTATTATGATTACATTTGCCCTTAAATTTTAAAAGCTTTCCTTATCGTATGAATTTCAGAACGCAAGTAGAATTACCTAAAAGGGAAACAGAAATCCGGCATTCGGACCGAATCATGCTATTTGGTTCTTGTTTTGCAGAAAACATCGGAAATTTGTTGTTGGCAAATAAGTTCCGTTGTGATGTAAATCCTTTTGGAATCCTCTATAATCCTTTATCCATAGTGGAAGCTCTTTGGCAAATTCTATCCCATCAAACATATACGGAAGAGGATTTGTTCTATGCCGGAGGCTGTTGGCACAGTTGGATGCATCATAGCGTTTTTTCAGCCTCTACGGCAGTATCTTGTTTGTCTTCTATAAATACGCGGCTGGAACAGGCTTCAGCCGGACTTCCTCAGCTTGATTGGCTGGTTATTACTTGGGGGACTGCATTTGCTTATTGGCTGAAGGAAAGGACCATGGTGGTAGGAAATTGCCACAAACAGCCCGACAGCCTTTTTACCCGACAACTTCTTACGGTAGAGGAAATTGTCACTGAATGGGAATGTGTGTTGGTGGAATTGAGAAAAGTAAATCCGTTCTTGAAGATACTTTTCACTGTCAGCCCCATACGGCATAGCAAAGATGGTATGCATGGTAATCAGATAAGTAAGTCCACTTTGCTTCTTGCGGTGGATGAATTATGCCGCCGCTGGTCTGATTGTTACTATTTCCCTTCTTATGAAATCATGATGGATGAACTTCGTGATTATCGTTTTTATGCAGATGACATGTTGCATCCTTCTCCTGTTGCTGTATCTTATTTATGGGAATGTTTTACAGAATGTTATTTTAGTAAAGAAACGGATAGAATAATGAAAGAGTGGGAGGATATCCGGAAGGCTTTAGCTCACAAACCGTTTAATGCCCAATCTGAAACATATCGCAAATTTTTAACTCAAATAGTGTTAAAGATAGAGCGACTTAAAGAAAAGTTCCCGTATTTTGACCTTCAAAAAGAATTAGAACAATGTCAAGCTCGATTGAAAATATAGAAAAAGTTCTGGGAGCAAAGCGGTTTGGGGACCGTAGTGCACAGATTGATTGGATTTTAACTGATAGCCGTTCATTGTGCTTTCCGGAAGAAACATTATTTTTTGCTTTAAAAACCAAACGGAATGACGGGCATAAATATCTTCCGGAATTGTATGAACGTGGAGTCCGTAATTTTGTAGTGGGCGAATTGCCGGCCGATATGAAATCTTTTCAAGATGCGAATTTCCTGCAGTTGGCCAATCCTCTGAAAGGATTACAGAAATTGGCGGAAAAGCATCGGGAGCAGTTTCAGATTCCGGTTATAGGAATTACAGGCAGCAATGGAAAAACCATTGTGAAGGAATGGTTGTATCAATTGCTGAGCCCGGACCGTGTGGTAACCCGTTCGCCACGTAGCTATAATTCACAGATAGGTGTGCCACTTTCGGTATGGTTGATGAATGAACGCACTGAGTTGGCTATTTTTGAAGCGGGTATTTCCGAAATGGGGGAAATGGAGGCGTTGCAGACTATCATTAAACCTACTGTGGGGATTTTGACTAATATTGGTGGTGCGCACCAAGAGAACTTTTTCTCTTTACAGGATAAATGTATGGAGAAGCTTACTTTGTTCAAAGATTGTGACGTCATCATTTATGATGGCGATAACGAACTGATCAGTTCGTGTGTGGCAAAATCTCTTTTTACCTCGCGTGAGATTGCTTGGTCGAAAAAGGACAATGAACGTCCGTTGTTTATTGAGTCCATTCAAAAAGGGGAACATGCTACTACTATTAAATACCGTTATCTGGGGATGCCGAATGAATTTAGTATTCCTTTTATAGATGACGCTTCTATTGAGAATTCGCTGCATTGTCTGGCTGTGGCTTTGTATATGATGGTTTCCCCTGAACAAATAACCGAGCGCATGGCGCGTTTGGAACAGATTGCTATGCGTCTGGAGGTAAAAGAGGGCAAGAATGGCTGTGTGTTGATCAATGATAGTTATAATTCGGATTTGGCTTCTTTGGATATTGCTCTTGACTTTATGTCGCGTCGTTCTGATGATAAAGGAAAAAAACGGACACTTATCCTCTCGGATATGCTTGAAACAGGACAGAGCAGCAAACTGCTTTATCGTCAGGTAGCCGAATTGATACATAGCCGGGGAGTAGAGAAGATTATCGGGGTAGGAGAGGAAATTCGGACTGCTGCTGCCCGTTTTGAGATAGAAAAGTATTTTTTCCGTACTACAGAAGAACTGTTGGAGTCGGATTTGCTGGCTGGGCTGCGTAATGAGGTGATTTTGGTAAAAGGTTCGCGGGCTTTTCATTTTGACCGGATTTCAGATCGTTTGGAACTGAAAGTGCATGAAACCATTTTGGAGATCAATTTGAATGCTTTGGTTGATAACTTGAATTATTATCGCAGCAAACTGAAACCGGAAACAAAAATGGTATGTATGGTGAAGGCTTCTGCATACGGTGCCGGTTCATACGAGATAGCTAAGACACTGCAAGATCATCGTGTGGATTACTTGGCGGTAGCTGTGGCTGATGAAGGTTCGGATCTGAGGAAAGCGGGAATTACCTGTTCCATTATGATTATGAATCCTGAGTTGACAGCATTCAAGACCATGTTTGATTATAAATTGGAACCCGAGGTTTACAGTTTCCATTTATTGAATGAATTGATTAAAGCTGCCGAAAAAGAAGGGGTAACGAATTTCCCCATTCATATTAAATTGGATACGGGAATGCACCGTTTGGGTTTTGCACCCGAAGAGATTCCGGAACTGATAGACCGTCTGAAGAAACAGACAGCTGTTATTCCACGTTCTGTATTCTCCCATTTGGTAGGCAGTGACGGGGCTCAGTTTGATTCGTTTACGCGCAGACAGATAGAAATGTTTGAAGCTGCTTCTGAATGTTTGCAGGAGGCTTTTCAGCATAAGATATTGCGTCATATCTGTAATACAGCCGGGATAGAACGTTATCCGGGTGCCCAGTTCGATATGGTGCGTTTGGGAATCGGTCTTTATGGAATTGATCCGTTTACCAATCAGATCATCCATAATGTAAGTACATTAAAAACCACTATTCTTCAGATTCATGAGGTTCCTAAGGAGGAAACAGTGGGGTATAGTCGTAAAGGACATTTGGAAAGGGATTCCCGCATTGCCGCTATTCCTATCGGCTATGCCGACGGGCTGAACCGACGTTTGGGAAATGGACATGCCTACTGTTTGGTGAATGGGCAGAAAGCGCCATACGTAGGTAATATCTGTATGGATGTATGCATGATTGATGTGACGGATATTGATTGTAAGGAAGGGGATAAAGCTATCATTTTCGGAGATGATTTACCGGTCACTGTCCTGTCAGAGATTCTGGAAACTATTCCATACGAGATCTTGACCAGTGTGTCTAATAGGGTAAAACGAGTTTATTACCAGAATTAACGAAAAAAAGAACGAAAGAAAAAGACTTGAAAAGGATGAACATACGTTACTTTTGCGTATCTTTAGGAAGTTACTAAAAATAGATAGCTATGAAACGTATATTCTTCCTTTTGTTATGTCTTTGTTTCTCGGTGTTGTCATTTGCCCAGAGAACGAATGAGACCAAGCAGTTGACCAAACAGGACTCTTTGCGTTTGCAGCAACTATTGAGCGGTCAAGTAGAAATTGTGATAGATGATGAAACACAGAAAGAGATTGACAGATTGTTCAATCCCGAAAAGTGGAAAATGAAATCAACTCCCTTCCCTAAAAAAAACATGAAGTTTGAAACGGAACTTCCTCGTTATTATATCTCTCAAATGGATACAATAGATGGTAGAGGGTATATCAGGTTATTGCCGTACGGACCGTTTGAAACTCCGGAAGAGGAACAAATTTATGTAGAGATTCCTATCAACAAAGAGTTGTTGGCAGGCTATGATCCTCGTTTGGAACCTGCGCCGGCAGGCAAATTTACTCCTAGCGCTTTGATGGTGGGGGCGGGTATCAGTGCTACGTTTGATGCCGATAAGCTGCTGGGAATCATTTTCAGTAAGAAAATGCGTGCAAAAGCCCGTAATGCCAAAGAGGCTGATGCCTGGAAGAGTTATTGAACTATTAAGTAAAGAAACGAATGCCGGATATATGTGGAATACACCGGGATCTTGTGAATTTCATGTTGAAAAAACAGGAGCCACGTTTGGATAGTGCCAGCCGTGGCTCGTGATTAGATATTGTTGAATTTGATTTATTCAACTGCTGATCTTATTTTATATTATTTATACTTACCTTTTTCCAAATGAAATTGTCAATCATTTCTTTGTCGCATTCCCCGTTTTTAGCTTTAATGTTCAGGTTTTCGAATGTAAAGTTAGTAAGTTGATATTGATCAGACTTTTCTACGCTGAAGAAATTATCGCATTTAAAATCAATGTTTCTCATTGTCACATGGTTTGAGTAAGAAACGGGAATGTCTTTTCTGTCTTTCAGGTCAAAGAATTGTGTCCAAGGCTTGATATACAGAAAATGGTCTGCATCTCCGGTGATATCCTCCACCAGAATATATTCATATTGTTGAGGAGTGTCCGGCCGCATCTTTAACCATAACAAACGATTGGCATTGGTGATGTGAATGCGTCGCAAGATAATATTGCGATTGTGGATGGATTCGCTTCCACAAGTGAGGGCGCCGTGGCAGAAGCCGTAGGTACAATCTTCGATGATGATGTTGGAATTTCCTCCATTGTTCGGGTCTTGGTCTGCCCAGGGACCTTTGCCGCCTTTTAAGGCTATGGCGTCATCATTGACAGACATATAGCAGTTCTTCACCAGTACATTGCTGCATACATCAATATCAATGGCATCCGTACTTGGAGCCTTTACCGGTTTCTCCGGTGAGAAAATATAGAGGTTCAGTAATTTTATGTGATTGCATTTATAAAGATGGGTAGTCCAAAAGGGAGAGTTGATGAGGCGTACTCCTGAGAGTTGGACGTTATTGCTATGGGAGATATGAACCAGCCGGGGACGTAATTCATCCATATTGGTACATTGGGGATTGACTTTTCGACGAAGCCAGAATGATTTCCAGTATCTTAATCCGTTGCCATCAATCGTGCCTTTTCCGGATAACGTAAAACCGTCCACTTTGTCGGCATTGACCAACGCCGCGAAATATTTCAAGCTTTGCCCTTCCATGCGGGTATCTATGATGGGGAAGTTGCTGATATCATCACTTCCCTTCAACACAGCTCCTTCCTCCAGATGCAGGTGTGTTTTGGGTTTGAAGAACAGCGCTCCGCTTAAATAGGTTCCTTTGGGAATGACGATAACTCCGCCGCCATTTTGTGCGGCAGCATCAATGGCAGATTGGATTTTCTCTGTTTGTAACAGGGTGCTGTCATTGATGACACCGTAATCTGTCAGAATGTATTTCTTGCCTAATGTGTTTATATCTACTATCTTACTGTCCTTAAACCAATCGGATACAGGCGTGCCGTCCGGAAATTTTTCTTGTGCCAAAGACGGAAGGCATAGAAAGGCGGCACATACAAAAGTTATTAATTTCATGATTCTGCTATTAAATTAATCACTAACTACTATTCGCTTGTTTATTGTCGGAAATCAAACATCAAATTCAGATGTAACCCTTCATCCCCCGATTTGATACGGATATTACCCGGCTGGCTGTTCGGTCCTTGTTGCTCGATGGGTTTAAAGGAGCAAATAGCCGGGATGTCCAGCAGGAAGGATATATCCCCTTCGGGGAATTTGGGCATGGTGTCTTTTACGCGTCCTTTCGGTTCTTCGGGAGTGAACACATGGAAGAAGATACCGTCATTCCGTGAATAAATGGTGAACGGTGTCGTGTCACTTTCCAAAGTGGCCCAATACATATTGGCATGATATCCTTTGAATTCCGGATAAACCAGATTTTCAAAACTTTCTCCGGTGATGGTATTGTTGTACTCTTTGTGCCATACTCCATAATTCGTTCCCGGAATCCGGTTTTTCCAGACACGGTACGGGCCACGGCCCATCCATTTCATGCCGGAGCAATTCTTTTCAGGATAAGAGAAAGTCAGACCGAGATTGAATACTTTGGAGTCCATGAAAGCGTCATCAAATCCACCTCCGCCGGAAGCCCGATTCAGCAGAATGGCATCCATATAGAGTAATCCTTTGTCCGTAAGACGCCATACGATGGAGTCGGCGGCACCTTTGTATTTGGCACAGTAAACAGCCCCCTCGTTGCTGTTGCGGACATAACTCAATGTTGGCTCGTAGCGCATTTTCATGCCCACTGCCACAGGACCGTCTTTGAATGGAACTTCTGTTCCTCCTGATATGATACGGCTGATCATGCCGGTAGCCGGATCAAAAGTGACGGTTACACGGTCGCTTTTCAGTTCGATGGAGGTAGCGGTTTGAGTGGCGGTTGCCGGTTGTACCGCTTCCAGGGTCATCGGAGTCTGCGCCATTTTATGATCAAAGTATTGTTTGGCCAGCCGGATAGGATAAGTCCAGTTACAGATACTTTTCCCCTCTTTGTCAAATGCCTCTAACTCCAGTACATCACCTTCCCGGAAAGAAGCAGGAAGAGTGAAGCGGGCTTTTCCGGTTTCACCCGGTGTGATGGCAGGCAGTTGTACATGGCCTTCTGCGATAACTTTACCGCTTTCCATGGCATTTTTCAAAGGTGTTTCGCAAGTACGTATTTTGTAAGTCATGCGACATTTGTCCAGGTTAGTATACGTATATTCATTAGTAACCAGGAAACTGCCGTCAAAGTGGTCGGTAATCAGCAGCGGTTTTAACTGGATGGGCGACCATTGTGTGCGGATAGCATAGTAACTTCCTTCTTTTTCTCTACGCGGACCAACTACCCCGTCAGGAGCATTGGATTTATCAGAATCCAATATGCCTCCTTTATCAGAACGTTTGGGGGCTTCGTCACAGAATACCCAGATAAAGCCTCCGGCAAACAGAGGGTTCGTGCACCAACGATCCCAAAAGTCACGTAGTCCGGCACCACCTCCCTGATCGTACATGGCATGCATGAATTCGGTAGGCATAAATACTTTATAGCCGTTGGTAAAACGTGCCACTCCGGTCAGATAAGTGGGATAATGGTGGGTGTCCAGATCATTGAAATCGGCCCAAGGGTGTACCATGTGGCGTTTCTGTAATTTATCGTATTTGGCGAATAAAGGATCCAGATTATAATTCCATCCTCCTTCGTTGCCATTACTCCAAATAATGATGGACGGATGGTTGACATCGCGTTCTATCATTTCTTTGACTAACTTAGGACCTACTTTTGAATCGTATCCGTTTTGCCATCCTGCCAGTTCGTCCATATAGACAATTCCTAATGAATCACACATATCCAGGAAATGTTCATCAGGCGGATAATGTGAACGGACGGCATTCATATTCATCTCTTTTACCAGCAAGGCATCCTGACGGCTCATAGCCGCACTGGTAGCACGACCTCCATCTACAGAAAAAGAATGGCGGTTGACACCTTTCACCACTAGTTTGGTTCCATTCAGATAAACTCCGTCTTGTGGAAAGAACTCAATGGTGCGGAAACCTATCCGCGTTTCACGGCTTTGCACCGTTTTCCCTTCGGGGTCTTTCAGTTCCAGTCTGGCTACGTACAGGTTAGGGTCCTCTGTAGACCAAGGCTGGATATTCATCCAGTTTCCTTCCATCAACTGTTCCTTGTTCGAATCCTTAATCTGATGAGAAACGGTAGGTTTGTGTCCTTGAGTGTACATTTCTTTTCCATCCTTTAATGAACGGACGGAAACAGACAATTCATATCCTTTGGCATCCCCTTCCATTTCTATTGCCGCTTGCAATTTTCCATGCTGATCGGCGTTCAGAACAAAATGTCGCATGTGGACTGCCGGGACAACTTCCAGCCATACGGGTCTGTAAATACCACCATACAGCCACCAGTCGGCTTTACGTTCGGCTGCATTGATGGATTTGTTGGCTGATTCTTTGGCTATCTTTACTTCAAGCAGGTTCTTTTTGTCGGGCTTCAATAAATCGGTGATATCATAACTGAAGCGGTAGAATCCTCCCTGGTGCATTTCGCCTGCGGGTTTTCCATTGATGAAAACTTTCGTGTCGGTCATCACTCCGTCAAAGAATATTTTTATCCGCTCACCGGGAGTTGTTGCCGGAGATTCAAATTTATATCGGTAAATACCCGTTTCGTCGCTTGGCCTTTCACCTTTTATAGTATACCAACGACCGTAAGTATATTCTCCGAATCCTTGCAGTTCCCAGTTGCAGGGTACTTCGATCTTTTTCCATTTCCCACTGTTTTGTCCTCCCGAACAAAAGAACTCCCAAGTCTTGGTGTTGTCAATACCGGTTCCCGATAAATAGATACGTTCGGGGTGCGGAGCTTGTGCCTGCACGGTTGGTCCACTCCACAGGGCAGCTATTGCTAAAGCCGCCAGTTTGGTCCATTTGTTTTTCATAATACCATTGAATACTGTTTTCATGATACAAAAATAAGGCGGGATAACCCGCCTTACAATGGAAAATCATACATTATGATGAAAAATGATACAGTTATAGGGGATTATAGTTGCGGAAGTGGGTGTGATAAGTGTGATTATTTAGGAGAAAGATTGGAACGCAAATGACGCGAATGACACAAATAAAGCCCCCTCACTACATAGAGGCAAAACCTACCGAAAGGTTAAATTTGTGTCATTTGCGTCATTTGCGTTCCAAATCAGACCGATATTTAGTTACTTTATTTCTATCCTCATGGGAGATTCCTTTTTATACTCAACCTTTTCCTGATTGGCATTGATGTTCTTGAAAACAATGTTTCCGGATCTTTCCCCTTCCACATTCACCATGATCTCTCCGGCGGGGAGTTTGAAATGTATATCCTCGAACAGGATGTCTTTTCCATCCAATATGTGAATGTCATTATGCTGTGCTTCTATCGTCAGCTTCCGCATCGTAAATCCGGCGGCATCATTCAGGGCGCCGATTAATTTCTTGCATTTGATCTCTCCATTTTCCACCACTACCTGGTTGAAAGGTATTTCGGGAATACCATTGGCGGTAAAGAACTGGTCGGCTGATTCTACAATGAAATCTTTGATCAGGATATTCTTTACATCAGGCGTCAGCCGGTTTACTTTTCTTGCCGGATAGCGTGCGGCCAGTTCGCCCATATAATAAGCACTGCCCAACAAATCCCAGGTAAAGGCTTTTCCTACATTGATCATGCGCAGTCTCTCATAGTACGTGTTGTCACTGCCTCCTCCACGGTTGCGTCGTGTCTTGAAACGGATGCCGGTACGGGTTCCGTCGAATACACAATCGTGTACATACAGATTCTTGATCACTCCGGCTGTTTCACTACCACAAGTTATCCCGCCATGTCCATGCTGGGCCAGCGAGTAGCGGATAACTACATTTTCTGTAGGTTTGCCTACACGTAATCCGTCTTCTGCTCTGCCGGCTTTCAGGGTAAAGCAATCATCACCACAGTTCAGCGTGCAGTATTCAATCAGTACGTTTTTACAAGATTCTATGTCAATGCCGTCTCCGCTGGGCACCTTGGTAGAGTTGACGGTAATGCCTCTTATAATTACATTCTCGCAATAAATGGGTACCACATTCCACAAGGTACTTTGTTCCATCGTGATCCCTTCTATTAATACATTGGTACAGTTGATGGGAGAGATTGTTTTAGGACGATAGAAAGTCCTGCCTTCCATACCGTCATAGATACGTTGTTCTATAGGCATGTCCCACGGAACATCTTTTTCTACCACTGAAGCACCGTTAGGACGTTTTCTGATTTCAGCATCCATAGGTGGTCCGTAAATGGTTCCTTCTCCCGTAATGGCGATGTTGTTTTCCCCATTGGCGTAAATAAAGGCGGCCGGCCCCATTATTTCTATCCCTTCATGGCGTGTGAAAACCGCCGGCAGATAATCTTCCGCGCGACCGGCAAACTCTATTTCGGCTCCTTTGGCTAAATGCAGATTGACATTACTCTTCAGTACAATACGGGTCGATTTCCATTTTCCCTCAGGAATGACGACTGTTCCTCCTCCTTGTTTGCTGACTTCGGCAATCGTCCGGTTCACTACATCCGTAATAGGGGCATCTTCTGTCATTCCTTTGCCTTTCATATTGACGATGAAATCAGGGAAAACGGGACGCTTCAGTTGAGGCATATTGAAATAGGGATTCTTGATTGGAACGATATTCCGGGGCATGGCTTGTGCACCTACTTCATTTAAATAGGGGATAGCCGGTTTCAGTTCTGCTGTCAGTTTATCCAATACTTCCGGATTTAATTTTACTTTTACCATCCCGATGGGGTGGAAGCGCGTATCATCCCAAGCTGTATAAACAATGGTATATACATTGTTTCCTTCGGGTATCAGGCAAAGCGGGGTCCGCATGACGGTCCACCATTTTTTTACTTTGGTATCAATGGCGATATAACGTGCTTTGCTCCAGTTTTTTCCGTCTATGGATAAAGTGTATCCCATTCTGTTGGGCAGGTTTAAATAGTCCGGTCCTCCGTCAAACATCGCTATGTAGGTTCCGTTGGGTAATCGGGATACGATAGGATTCTCTACAAACTGCGGGTGAATGGAAGTTATTGGATTGATTTCCTCACCCATACGTTTCCATGGTCCTTCCAAGTTTTCTGATTCGGCCAGTCCCACAGCCCATACTTTGCGCTTTTCCCCTCCTTTCAAGGGATAATCTGCACGGGTTTCGTAAGGATAAGCTCCACTGATAAACGCATTCCAGCTTTTATCCACTTTATATGGGAAGAAAGAAGCGACCCCTTGCCGTCCTTCCCAAAGTTGGGAGTCCAGTCCCGGTTCTATCATGATTCCCATATCCCGGTAAGGACCGCCTATTCCTTCTAGACCTTCCTTTTCGGATTCACATCTCCAGATGCGGCCGAAAGAATGATTGGGTGCAATTTCTTTATCTGTGGTGTAAGCCAGATAGAATCCGTACCATCGGTTGTTTTCTTCGCTGAATACAGGCATATAAGACCAGATGGCGGAACGGCGGTCATTCATGGGATTGTCTTCATGTACCAATGCATAGACACCGCTTGATTCTAATATAGTGGATTGGCGTGTCCAGTGAACAGCATCGGTGCTGGTCCAGTGTCCTATCCGTGTCTTTACTCTGTCGTGATAGGCGGGCATTCCTTTCACACCGGCACGTTCGGTAGGGAACATGTGGTAAACGCCGTTTATTTTTACGATAGAGCCTCCTTCAAATCCTCCTTGAATCCCTTCCGTACCTGGCATTCCTGCGTTGATAACGGGGGCTTCAGGTCCTCCGATAACAGTAAATAAAGTTTCTCCCTCGGTGATTCCATCGATATGGAATGATATACTATCTGTTTTATCAGTCGTTTTGATACTTTTGCTTTCCATCTTTTGAGCGATGGCTTGCGTACCCGTCAGACATAATCCGATACACAGTCCCCAAAAAGCGTTTCTTGTCATATTTAGTCTTTTAAAAATTAAATGGCCCCCATTTTACGGCTTATAAGTAATGACGTTTGTAGATAGGATTTGTAACCATTGGATTTGTTCTTATTTTTATAAAGCAGTTCGATGTCTTCTTGTTTGTCTGTAAATAGAAGAAAAAGGTTATTTTTATAGGTGTTAAATTAAAATATGATGTATATTTGAAGGCGAAATAATCAAATATCTATGAAAAAGTATATTATAACTCTGCTGTTTTGTACGTTATTTTGTCATTTAGGCATTGCCCAAGGTTTGAAATCGGTTTCTATTCTGGGGGATTCTTATTCCACTTTCGAAGGCTATGTTCAGCCCGATACTAATTTTGTATGGTATCTGAAGACGCCTCCTAAAGGACGGAAGACAGATATGGTTTCTGTACGTAATACCTGGTGGCATCAGTTTATTAAGGAGAACAACTACCGTCTTTGTGTGAATAATTCGTTTTCCGGTGCTACTATTTGCCATACCGGTTACCGTTCGGAGGATTATAGCGACCGTTCTTTCATCACCCGGATGAAGGCGTTGGGCTGTCCTGATATTATTTTTATTTTTGGCGCGACTAATGATTATTGGGCGAAATCACCTTTAGGAGAGTATCAGTATGCGGATTGGTCTAAAAAAGATTTGTATTCTTTCCGCCCTGCCATGGCTTATATGCTGGATACAATGATTGATTACTATCCTAATGTGGAGATCTATTTTTTGTTGAATGATGGTTTGGGAAACGAGATAACTGAATCAGTCAGAACAATTTGCAAACATTATCAGATCGATTGCATCGAATTGAAAGGGCTTGATAAGATGAGCGGCCATCCTTCGGTGAAAGGGATGAAACAGATTAGTGAACAGGTGAAGGCGTATATGGCTGCGCACGGAAAGTGACATGATCGTTTTTAAAGCCTGTTTAAATTTTTGTTTTCATTTCAGAATGACAATGCTGATGCAAATTTAAACAGGCTAAAAGGAATATAATTCTTTTGATAAACTTAGTCAATGGTTTTATGAATCCTGGCTTTTGATGGGCGACTGATAACAAGTATCTTTGTGGCTTGATGAATGTCGCATCCAGACATTAGACCTCATCATTCACTATCCAACGTCCCGATTTATTGCTTCCTTCGCGTCTTATGTAACCGGCATCACGCAGTTCCTTGATTTTCTTTTCAATCGAGCGACGGGTGACGGAGAGTGCAGCTGCGATTTCATCAAGGGTGACAGCCGGATTACGCTGGATTTGTTCAATGATTTGTTCCGAACTTATCCCGAACTTATCCCGAATTTTATCCCGAACTTCCATCACATTGTGCTGAGATATAAGACTGCCTTGATGTCTCTTGAGGGTGTTTAAAATCTCTTGAAGCATAAATTCAATGAAAGGTCCTGAATCAGCTGTTGCAGTGCTGTGCTGTATTGCATTATAATAAGCTTCTTGATTGGCATAGACCATATTTTCTACGGGCAGATATTCAAAAAGCGGATGCAGTCTGCCTAAAATTAGTGATTGCCAAAGACGGCCCATACGCCCATTACCATCACTGAATGGATGAATAAATTCAAATTCATAATGGAACACACAACTGCGAATGAGTAAATGGTCTTTGGCCTGTTTGAGCCACTCAAATAAATCATCTATCAAAAAAGGAACGCGATCGGCAGGGGGAGCCATGTGTACCAATCTTTCTTCTGAGAAAACACCGACTCCACCACGGCGGAATTTGCCGGCATCGTCGGTCAGTGCCATCATCATTGTACCGTGTGCCTTTAACAAGTCATTTACATCAAACGGATTTAATTTTTCGTAAAGCTCATAGGTCTTTATAGCGTTTTTAACCTCTTGAATCTGTCGCAAAGGTGCCATAACCGTTTTACCATCAATAATGTCTTTCACTTCGTCTTCCGACAGCATATTCCCTTCAATGGCCAATGAACTATGGATTGTTCTTACTCGATTGGCTTTTCGCAATCTCAGCCCATCGCTTTGCTCTAAACGAATGGCGTATCGCTCAATCTGTGCAGATATTTCTGCAATCAAGTTGATAGCGTTGGTTGATATGGTAAATGGTGGTATATACATGGTATAAACAATTATTTATCGTTGTACTTATCTGTCACTTTATGTAAGATAAGCTTAGGCTAAAGTACAAAAAAGAAACGAATAAGTGGATGCAAACTGGGCAAAAGTGCGATTCGAATTTCTGTATTCTAAATATAGTTGCAAGGAACGGATTTAATTAATATTGATAAATTATCAGACATATTCCCATAACTTCCAGTTGATTTTAGTGTTAGATATAAAAAAAATCGGAAATTATGGGAAAGGGGGATTAAACTTACAATTATTCTTCCTTATATTCAAACCATTGGTATGATGCTTTATTTATCGATTGTCAAACGGATTTCATTCTTTCCTTTCAGTAATGAATAATAGCCTTTAGCTGTACGATACAGAACCAAGCCCGCCCATTCGTTCGCCTGACAGGTAGAGAAAGTCATTGTCGTGATGGCAGAAAAATTATGAGAATGTACACGGTGCAGAAGCATGGAGGGACATACCAGACTGTCCGCCATCTCAGGTCGGAGAGACAAAAACAAGTTGCCATCGGCAAAATGATGGAAAGGTTGTTCAGGGATACGCATTGTAGCCCATTCCGGTGATAAAGCAGAACTTTCAAAATCATTCTGTTTATCTGTCTTCGACACCGGCGTCCATGGTAAAAGTGGACGTTTCAATCGGTTTCCGATAACACCAATGCCGGGATTGAAAATAGGTTCACCGTTTTGAAAACTCACCTCACAAAGAAAGGTTTCGCGTCCTAAAGGCACCAGTCCTCCTTCCACAATTCGTTTACCGAGAAACACAGCATACCAATCTCCGGTCGGTGTCTGTACCAGATCGGCATGTCCGAGAGACTGCACAGGGTAGTCCTTGCCAAGATGGCGGTGTGTCAATACGGGATTGATGGTACAAGGTACATACGGTCCCCAGAGGGATTTAGCAGTGAGGGCGGTAACAGCATGGTTATAATCCGATCCTCCTTCAGCCATCAACAATAGATAGTGGTTCCCTATTTTTTTCTGTACAAAATATGGAATATCCACATCTTTTGTGCTCAAGGGGAGGGCGGCAAAAGATGAGCCTTTGAGGAAGGTGCTTAGAAGCGAACTCTCAAAAGAAAGGGCCACTCGACTTGAAGGAAGCTTCGGCACTCAAAAGCAACATTACTCGCTCGCAAGGATAAAGGCAAGGAAGAGGAAGACGGAAATCCTGTGGATTTTCTTCGGAATACATACGGCAAATGCCATACTGATGATTGACAAGATCAGGAACAGAACGGGGAAAGCTGCATGATATGAGTTTACTGGAAGAATCAGAAGAGGTCATCAGACTTCTTCCGGAGCTTCATGTCTTGCCCGATAAGAATATATGAGAATATACAGAAAAATGACAATAATAATGGCATATGAAGTGATTATACTCTATCATCTTCATATGCCATGGTATTATGTGGAGACATTTACTGAATATCCCTTTTTTATTGCTTTTTACAATAATGGCATTATCCGGCAATCGCTTTCCGATTCCCTTTTTGGGGATATTTACGAAACAGACTCCACCATTTCAATTTCAATACGCCAAACAGTGCTTCCCCGAAGATAGAGGAATTCATCTTGGAAGTGCCTAATACACGATTGATAAAAATAATGGGGACTTCCACGATTTTATAACCACACTTATATGCCGTAAACTTCATTTCTATCTGGAACGCATATCCTTTGAAATGGATACGATCCAAATCGATCGTCTCAAGCACCTCACGACGATAGCATTTGAAACCGGCTGTCGTATCCTGTACTTTCATTCCAGTAACAAAACGAACATATACGGAAGCATAATAGGACATCAACACACGTCCCAATGGCCAGTTCACGACATTCACACCATTACAGTAGCGGGAACCGACTGCGACATCACCACCTTGTTCCATACAGGCCGCATATAATTTGGGAAGATCATTCGGGTTATGACTGAAGTCTGCATCCATTTCGAATATAAAATCATATTTATGTTCTATTGCCCATTTAAATCCGCAGATATAAGCCGTACCCAATCCTAACTTACCTTTACGTTCCACCATGAAAAGGCGTTCGGGGAACTCTTTTTGCAGCCGTTTTACAATACCTGCCGTACCATCGGGCGATCCATCATCTATAATCAAAATATGAAATTCTTTCTCCAACCCAAATACAACCCGAATAATATTTTCTATATTCTCCTTTTCGTTATACGTGGGAATAATAACAATACTGTCTGACATATATTTTAATCTATTAATTTCTAATCATTTACATATATGACTGTAAACTATTTGTAAACCACCCTCCAAAGTTACATATTTTTTCTGTGCAAATCTATCATCCAGTTAGCCCATTCATCCGTCCCGTAAGCCGGAATATCAAACCACTCCTTTTCGCTCAATTGTGGCAAGAGTTGCATGATCCGCTCTAGTTCATTTCGGAACCGGAAAACATCTTCTTCCGTCAGCTTTACCGAATAATGCTTCTTGCATTCCTTTAATCCCGGAAAAGACTGGAGCAATCTCATAATCTCGGAAAAAGTGGAAGATTGGCCTTTGTCGATCTTTAATGTGATTCCGGACATTCCTTTTCCCTCTTTTCAAGTTGGTACGACAACAGGGCATTTTCTTGCTCTAAGGCATTACATCGGCTAACAGCTTCCTTGAGCTGCTTCCGGAGTGAGGCTATTATTTTGTCTTTATCTTCCATACAATTATATTTTAAACTAAAACAAACATTATGATTTACTTTGACAAACCATTCGAGTGTATGGCCACTCTTCCAGATGGCTTAGTTACTGCAATATGCAATATTGTAAACTTCAAAAAATCCATATCATTGACAGAATTAGCTTATGAGCTGATGCACTTTGGATTTATCGTCACAAAAGACACATTACAGAAAGCTATTTCTCAATTCCCATTTTTTCAATATCAATACGATTTTGACACCATATCTAAAATTGTAACACTAAAGAAAATGCGAGATTAAATAGGATAACATCGTATTAATTACAGTCACAATGGACGACCATATCAGAATTTTTTTCTGAGTTGACCGTTCATGCTTCTTCAAAAGAAGCTCCCAGTTTCTTTGTTCATCAACTTTCCTTTCTTCTTCGTGTTTAGTAAGAAAGGAAAGCCTTGTATACCCTCCCCAATTTCTAAAGCACAATCCATCATATGTTAACCGATATACTATACCTCCAGTTGATGTGTTTGCAACACCCATATATCCATCAAGATACAACACTCGTAGAATGGCTTTCTTCCTTGCAAACTGCTCATTATGTCCTTCTATTGGAGAAAAGAAATATTCGGTATTAGTATTCTTGCATTCTTTTAATACCTCATCTTTTTCTTCTGGCGTGAATATATCTTCCATGAACTTTCATTTTAGGATTTATTATTTTCTTGTAAAAACATAACCCAATAGAATAATATCAACCACGGCTATAGCTGTGCCTATCAGCATAAAATTATTATGGTTACTTACATCTAAGAAGTCTTAAAATCTTCATAAGTATGGAATATGGAGTCTGCTAATCTTGTTCCAGTAGAAACTAGTTTCGCTAATACTCGCAATTGTTCATTGCATGATTTACTTTCTGTTTGGTGAGGATAATTAATATAATGACTAATTTCGCCCCATACTTCCTCAAAAAGTGTTCTTACTTGTACTTCACAACAAATAGGATTTCTATTTTGATTATTAGGTTTTATTACATAATGAACGCTGGTATAATATGTCGGTTTAATTTCTGATATAATGTTTAAGTCATCATACATTTTTTGACATTCCGGATCCCAAGAATAAGCCTTAGGGCTTTCTACAAAAGTCCAATTACCTTGTTCCACATTTTCTACAATAGACTGATGTATTGGTAGAAATTGATCCTGATATATATGCAACACTCGAATACCTGCTAAATCCGTTATTTCATGAAATAAATTATCTTTTGTAATATGAATACCATCTTTTTTTTTACGATTTATTTTATCTTCCAAATGAGATGGATCTTTCATCCTTGATTTTAATGAATGAATAATCGGAAATGTTGAATTATTTAATTTGGGATTCTTTTGAAAAAAAGCAAGTACACTTACAAGAAATTGTTCGTATTCAAATTTCCTATTTAAATACGCCTCCTTTAATTCGATAATATTATCCATAATTATATTAATCCAAAGTTTTAATTCTTTCAAGAAATGACAGCGCAAACTCTTTGTATTTTTCTTTAGTTGAAATATACATTTTTGTGTTTCCACTAATTGTTCCACGATCACTCGGTTCTAAATTATCCAAATCTGGAATTTCCCATATTGGATGTTTATATTTTTGGGCCATATTAGGTAATGTATTATGAGAATGCATAACAGCCATTCCTCCAATTGGATTGTGTACCATTTCAGGAGATAAATGTTCTCTTACATCTTCACTTATAAAAGTTTCAATAGTTTCTGGTATTTGTTGAGCATAATTATAATGAGCTTGCGCTAAATCCCAATCTGTTTGGCCCGTATATTTTTTTGCATTATATATTGTATAACCTAAAAAACGAACAAAATTAGAAGGGAATTTTTTTCTTTTATCATCTGATATTAATGTATATATTGTATTAAATTCTTTTTTCCATTGCTTTAATGAATTTCCTATATTTCTAATACCATATAATGAAAACATATCAGGTAAGGCAGGAATTAAAAATCCATCAACTGTAGATATTATCAATTTATTCAATGCCCCTAAGCTAGGAGAAGTATCAATTATTATAAAATCATAATTAAATCGTGCGCCGTATTCTTCTGCAATAGTTCTTATATTTGTAAGTGTCCTTATAGCAAGAGGATCTCCCATATATGCACCACTCCACCTTTCTGCTATTTTAGATTCATATTGATGAACTGTCAATCTACCTGGAATTAAATCCAAATTATTCTTTATGTGTATAGGACTAGGAATTTCTATAGTTTCACCTGTTCCATCCTCTGTTGGTTTTAATAAAAAATGAATTGTTTTAGGTTTATAAATGAGCTTTTCAAACTCCTCTGCACTACACTTTCTTTTTGTTGAGTCAAAATCATCTATAAAAGGATCTTCTTCTCTCCAAATTTCATGCAAATATTCTTCATTCATTCCACAAATTGTCAAATTACATTGTGGGTCCAAGTCTATCATTAATACATTGTATTCCATTTCTGCCAAAATGTGTGACAAATGGAATGCAAGTGTTGATTTTCCAACACCTCCTTTATTGTTAAAAAGCGATATTATTTTCATAGCATATAATTTAGTCATTAATAATATTCCCGTACATTGCTAGAAGATAGTCGTATTCATTTTTCAATTTAGTAATTTCTCGCAATTTCCTATTCTCACTTTGAGCAGCAGCTAACTCCATTTCTAGACGTTGTATTTCTCTAAGCGCATTAAGATTTCTATTTCTTAATATTGCAATCGTTTTGTCTTTATCCATTAAATCTTCCATATCTGATATTTTCTATTTATTCTTTATCTCCAACACCCTATCCCCAAAAGCCAACTTTATCACGTCCGCTTTCACATCACTATCTTCCAACTCCAATTGTAGTATCACTTTTGGAGTAGTCAAAGATTTTTCTCCTGCAGATTGTTCCGGCACATATCGTTCTGGCCAAGTGAACAAGTCTGTTATTGAAATCCCCAAGCAACTTGCGATATTCTCAATTTCAGATATTCTCAAATCACGGTTACCTTTCTTCATTACAGAAATTTGGGATTCATCAATACCCATAGCATCAGCCAACGTTCGTTGTTTGATACCCTTTTGAGCCATTATCTTAAATATGTTATCTATTACGTTCATATTTATGAAGTTACGCACAATTCACCTATATTTAATTGCGAAAATCAAAAGTTTATATTAAGATTTTCGCAATTAAACTTGTATATTTCGCAAGTTTATTCCATATTTGCACCTGCAATAATCAATATAGGTTGCGAAAATATTAAGTACAGAATATATATAATAATGTAAGGAGGTAAAAATGGAAAAATTAACCCTACAAAGTCATGGAGCAGGTGCACGGTCGTTCCGCGATTTTTACAAATCGATGGACAACACGCCGCCCAAAAAGGCCTTTGTGAAACGGATTGCGGAGATTACCATGCGTTCGGAAACAACGGTTCGTTGCTGGATTGCCGGTGTACAAAATCCAGATCCGCTGGCACAAAACGTAATCGCCCAAGAACTGGGAATCCCGGCTAATGAACTATTTCCAAAGGAGGAAAAGGTATGCGCGCAATAGAATTCTATACCACTCCTGAAGGGAACGTGACGATTCGTGAGCAGGGTCTGCCGGAGCGCCAGTTAAAGGAATCGGATACCGACTTTATTCAGCGTTTTCTAGAGGTGCTGGAAGAGTTCTATCCAGAAGCCTATACAGCTCTCCGCAAGTATTACGCCCGTTACGATGGGAATAAATGCTATCGTGATTTCTTGGCTATACGCCGATTTATCAAATGCAACTTCGGGCTGTATGACAACATGATCGATATTGATGAGAACTGGAACTTCAAGTTTGAATTTGTCGGTTGTCCGCTGCGTGGAGAATGCGATGGCTTCAAGAAAATCTGTGAACCGAAGTTCAACAGCACACTTTCAGACAGTCAACTTAGGGTGATGGAGCTTTGCTACTATGGCAAGAAAGACGAAGAGATTGCGGAAGCGCTTTTTATATCGTCCCACACCGTAAAGAATCATCGGAAGAACGTGTTCCGAAAACTCTCGATACACTCTATGGCGGAGTTTATGCGATATGCAAACGAAAAGAATCTTTTTAAAAGCGAATAATCATGCAGACCGACACAACCTATCCAAACATTCCTTCTTTTCGGAAAATCGAACTTGAATACCTCGCTTGGCAAATCACCAAGATACAAGCCGGAATCAGAGAGTTTATCGGACAAAAGGAAGCACATATCCGCTTTGGACGGCAGAATGTGGAGCGATGGGTCTCGGAAGGTACTTTACAGCGTTACAAACGGCCGGGCAAAATCGAATACAGGTTGGAAGACTTGTATAAATGCGCCCTGGATCCATACGATTACTAAATGAATTATTAACACGGCAAGGCACTCCAGGTAAAGGGTTATCGGAGGATGTTTACAATATAAATCCAACTCGCTATTTCAAAGACAAGTAAACGGCTTTTGCCAATTAATCATTGATGTATGAAAACAAATTACTGGAAACTCGCTCAAGTAGCGAGGTGGGGATTTTACATCCTGTTTGGAACGCTTGCCATACTTGGTATTATCGCTATTTGCTTGGGGTATTTCCAGCATATAGTTACGGCATCTGGTTGCGTGGCAATGGTTTACACGATAAAGAAACATTGGTAATTAATTTTTAAACAATAGAATCATGTCAAATCAAATTCAAATTAAAGTAGCTGAACTAAATCAGCTAAATCCGCTCATGATAGCGGATGATAGCCGGGTTGAACAGAAGTTCATACTCATGTACAATGCGATCTGGGGAACCGGCCAAGGAACACAGATTTATGAAAAGGAAAAATTCAACTTCCGGAAAATCTTACAAGACAAGCCAGAACTGCAAAGATGTTCTCCCCTGTCCCTATACGGCTGTTTCTTAGATATTGCCGTAAACGGCCTGTCTCTCGATCCCACAGGACGCCCCCACTGCTATATTCTCCCCCGCAGCACGAAGACCGGCTATAAGGACAACAATGGCAACGATATCTATGAACTGCGTGCTTACCTTTCCATCACCGGTTATGGGGAATTGGTTATGCGCCAGCGTGCCGGACAGGTCCGGTATGTAGATAATCCGGTTGTTTGCTATGAAGGTGACACATTCTCACCGGGATTGGTTGACGGAGTAAAGACCGTTACCTATCAGGCGGCCTGTCCCCGCAAATCAAATAAGGTGATCGGTGGTTTTATCCGTATTGTCCGCGCCGATGGGACTGTAGACTGGCATTGGATGATGGAGGGTGATATCAAACGCTTAGAGGCGTACAGCTACAAAAACAACCAACGTTGGAATCCGCAAACCCGTCAAAAAGAAGGTAAGGCGAATGCCCTCTATACTTCAAACGAAGGCGGTATCGATCCTGGGTTCTTGGAAAGCAAACTAATTAAACACGCATTCGACGGATATCCCAAAGTCCGGACTGGAAAGTTTACTGTATTCGAAACTCAAGAAGAACCGCAGGATATTGACTACGGATTAGAACAAACAACCGTTATTCAGCCCAATCAACCCGGACAGCAGCCACAAGCCCTTCAACCTCAATCGGAAAACCCTTTACAGGAATTCGGAGAGCAACCACAAGCGGAACCGGTACCCGCATCAGGTATAACAACCCCAATATCACAGGAAGATGAAGACGCCGGATTTTAATAAACTCGATCAATCACTTAAAAATTTATCACAATGGATACACAAGCTAACAATTCTCTTATTAAAGTGGAAGAATTCAATCAGATCATGCAATCGGCTCCTGCCACCTTGCAACGCAACCAAACTTCCGTATCGACATGTAACCAAGCCGGACAAACACTTCTGGACACCATTGAAGCGGAAGGAGGTATTAGCTCGGATGAACTGGATGCGAAGGTCTCAGAGTATTTGGCAAAGACGAAAATAACAATAGAAAACATGAACAAGCGTCGTAAGCCATTGACGCAACTTCTGGCTACGGTCAGCAAGTCTTTTACCTCTTTGGAATCGGCTATCGACGTCAAATCGGTCACCACTATTCCTTATAAGCTCCAACAGGCCCGTAACAAATACGCGGCCAAGAAGATTGCCGAACAAAAACGACGGGAAGAGGAAGCTCGCCGTAAACAGATGTTGGAGAACGAAAAGGCTCAATACCGATCGGATATCTCTGTCATGTTGGATACAGCGTATGCCGCATACGTTGAAAAGCATATCAATGCACTAAACAGCATGTTCAACCGCGCTACTCTCGCTACCTACAACGATGTATGCCGACGAATATCCGAAACAAGTATAAATTTCTCCTGGAGTGCTTTTGTTGAAAACGTTTCTGACAACAAACAAACCTTCTATATGGACGCAGAAACCCGTAAGGCAATAAAAAATGAAGTCGCTATACAAAAGAAGAAAGATTTTACAGAACGTTACCGTTTTGAAATAGAGGGTACAAAGCAGGATTTGATCGACAAACTCCCCAGCCTCCGCAAACAACTGGAAGAACAGGAAGAGCTACGCCGTACCAATGCGGCCGAAGCAGCCCGTATAGAAGAAGAGCGAAAACAACAGGAAGCGGAAGAAAGAAAAAAGCAGGAAGAAGAACGCAAACGCCGGGAAGAAGAGGCTAAGGCCAAATCGGCTGCAGAAAAGTCTGCTGCCGAAGTACAGGCAGCATTTGATTTCTCAGCAGCCAGCATGTCCCCTACTCCAACGAAAGCCAAGGTCAAGAAGAAGATCCAGATAACCAATCCACAAGGATTCATGCAGGTATATCAGATGTGGTTCATGCGCGAAGGAATCAATATGAGCATGGAGGATCTAGAGAAGGTACATAAGAAGATGATTACCTACTGCGAGAAAGTTGTGAATAAGGACGGAGAGCAAATCCAGTCCGCATATGTAAAGTATATCGATGATGTAACAGCCAAATGATATGAAAAAGAAACTCTATCTGTCCTCATGGATAAACTTCGGAAAATACAGACGCGAGCCAAGTATTCTGAAAAAGATTCTCGATACGGAAGAGGGCCGCAAATGGTTCCGGTGGCTGATGGATAACACCTACAATTTCGAATTTGACTTTGCAGTAATTGAATATCTAAAACTCAAGGAAGAAGATGCAAGATACGTATTACCAACGGTCGGAGGTTAGCAACTCAGACCTAACAGAACTAAAGAACCTTCTCTATCCCCGTACCCAATACGGGGATAAGGAGAAAGCTTTCAAATTCGGCAGCCTAATCGATGCGATGATTACCGAACCGGAAAGGGTCAGGTATGATAAGCACATGGTAGACGATGTATTGTATTCCGGCAAGGATTGGGAACTGGCAGAAGCCATGAAGAAGTCCCTCCGCATGGAAGCCCGACACGATCCTTTCCTGGCCCAAGTGCTTGCTAAGGCGGAAACTCAACGATTCATGGTCAATAAGAACCAATGTTTCCAATATGGTAACTTCAAATACACGCTCGATACCCGGTGCAAATGGGACTGGTGGCTTCCGACCTACGGATTCGGGGGAGACCTGAAAAGCACTTTTGCCAGCACACAAAAACAATTCGATGAAGCTATTGACTTTTTCGATTGGGACCGTTCCCGCGCCTGGTATATGGATATCGCAGGCAGTCGGCAGGATTTCATCTATGGTATCTCCAAGAAAAATCAAAAAGTGTTCAAAGCATTCATTAAACGAGGCGATACGATTTACCAGAAAGGTAAAGAAAAGTACGAAGAACTTGCCTTTCGGTGGTGGATGCTGTTCAGTTGAAAATAAATAGGATATCCTTTTTTCGGAAGATATATTTTAAAGACAAACAGACATGAATTTAAACATCACACCCATAGATAAAATATCCAACGAGTTGGCAGCCATTGATTCCTATCTGAATATTACCATGAGTGAAGAAGTCCAAGAAGCTGTCCTACGTGGAAACGACCTTGCCGTCTATATCGCCCGGACCGGGAAACTGTTAGCAGATGCCAAATACCATCTGAACGGGAAAAAGAAATCGGAAGTCTTCGATACGTTACGGGAAACAGCCTCACGTGCCGGGGCTACCTCCAAGGCAGTAAATGCTATCATTGACAGTCTGTGCAAAGATGAACAATATCTTGTCGATTGGTGTGAGCGTTTGAACCGGACCGCGACTCATCAACTGGAATGGTGTCGCACTGTAATCAGTAAAGCAAAAGCAGAAATGGCCTTAGCGCCCCAAAGTTATAACAATCCTAAATTTTAAAAAGTATGGAAGATGAATTAGTAAAAGAACAACCTGTGTATGAAATTCAGAAAGTCAAACTTAAAAACAATCAGGTAACAGCTGACTACACAGAGCGATTTGTAGAAGCAAACTACAAGAACGAAGTAACCAAATCATCCCAGCAATTCGTTCATCCGGACCTGTTATATGCTATGAGTTTGTTAAAGACTCATGCCGTCAAGATTTGCGAAATGCAAGAAGCCGAAGTTGTAAATATCGAAAATCCTTCGGATGATGATCTGAACGAGAAACTGAAAAATATCGTTGTCACGGGGTATAGCAAAGGTGGATCAGACGAATCGGCCGGTGTTTCCATCCAGGCACAAAAGCTATTGAAAAGCGGACAAGTCCTTAACCTTTCCGTCCCGTTTACAAAATTCGAAGACGAATCCGGCGAAGGATATCCGTATGGGGATGCTTTAAAACAGGCGGTCAGCCGACTTGACTACGAAGTGGACGCTTACTTGTTCGGCGGAAAATATGGAATCAAACAAGAATCGTTCGATTTCGATGTTCCTGAAGAATCCGATATTACCGGAGAAGCAGAGCCGAAGCCGAAGAAACGCGGCCGCAAGAAAAAAGCAGAAATGGAGGAAGTCGCCGAAGAGATAAAAGCGTTTGACGAATTTGCATAACACCTACCACTATGACAATTACACTGCAAAATACAGAAAAAGGTCAATGTTATGCGGTGAAGTTTGACAGATACCGCCAGCAGGTTGTAGACAAGCTGAAAAGCTCTGTTTCCATCCGCTGGTGGGACAAACAAACGGGCGCATGGCTGATTCCGGCAACCAACAAATGCAAAGCAGAATTGGATCAATTGACTTATTACGTTCGCCATTTCGAACCGGTACAATGGGGAACGATTGCACAATCACAGACAGAGGAAGATGTTGCTTTTCAAATACCGGAAATGCCGGAACTAGACGGAGAACATGGACTAAAAGTACAGCCTTACCCCTATCAACTGCAAGGAATCGCACGAGGCTTGCAACTGAAACGGTTTATCAATGGGGATGATATGGGCTTGGGCAAAACACTTGAAAGCATCGCAACCATCAACAAAGCTAATGCCTTTCCCTGTCTGGTAATCTGTCCGAATGTCGTCAAGATCAATTGGCAAAGGGAATGGCATAAGTTTACAGACAAGAAAGCGATGGTATTAACCGATTCCGTCCGCGATAGCTGGCCTTTCTTCTGGCAGACAGGTATGAACCAGGTTTTTATCGTAAACTACGAAAGCCTACGAAAATACTTTGTCCGACGGATCACGAAAGCAGAGAAATGGACATTGAAAGATGTCGAATTTCACAACACGATCAAACTGTTCAAGTCCGTGATAATCGACGAATCGCATAAAGTCAAATCAACGGCCACCCAGCAGACCAAGTTTTGCAAAGGCATTGCATCCGGGAAAGAATATATCATCTTGCTGACTGGGACACCTGTTGTCAACAAACCAAAGGATCTGGTTGCACAATTGGGTATTATGGATCGCATGATCGATATGGGAGGATGGAAAGGCTTCATACTTCGGTACTGTTCCGGCCCCAACCAGGCAAGCAATCTAAAAGAACTAAATTATAAGCTATGGCAGCACTGCTTCTTCCGCAGAGAAAAGTCGAAAGTACTCACCCAACTACCGGATAAAGTGCGTCAGATTGTTTCCTGTGAGATAACGAACCGCAAGGAATATATGGATGCGGAACGCGACTTGATCGATTACCTGAAACGATACAAGGAAGCGGACGACGAAAAGATTCAAAAGTCACTGAAAGGGGAAGTGATGGTTCGTATCGGTATTCTGAAAGATATTACTGCACGCGGTAAATTGAAAGAGGTTATCGACTTCGTGAAGGACTTTCGGGAGAATGGGAAAAAGATCATCCTGTTCTGTAACCTGCATGAAATTGTAGAC
>ERZ835051.405-NODE-405-length-50322-cov-18.670241_pt1 | contig 50322 bp, 43 predicted proteins | sample MGYA00519575_ERZ835051 | MGnify/ENA primary metagenome ERZ835051 (study PRJEB31850, sample SAMEA3708769) | human gut metagenome | biome: human gut; feature: human-associated habitat; material: faeces | place: China | collected 2014 ... | reverse complement strand
GAAGTTGTCTTAAATAGTATATTTAATAAAAATAAAATAGAGGAAGAATATAAAAGATTTGCCTATGAAACACAAGATGCTATTCAATATTTAAATTATGAAGAAAAACAAAAAATGTTTAATAGTATTTTAAGTGATGTTTTAAAGGAACTAAAGTTAATGAAGCATGAAGATCAAATTATTATGATTCCTCATTTAGAACCCTTTATTAATGAAAGATATTTAAAGAATTATATGTTGATGACTTTAAAGCAACATAAACTTTATGTAAAAGAATATCCAAGAGATATTGAACAACCTTATCAATTATATGGATTAATAGTATTACGTTCTGCTTTTTCTTCTTTAAAAGGAATTGCGGAAGATGAAAATTATGAATATTACTATTATGATGAATTAAAGAAAATCTATCTTTTTGATAAGGAAACATATCATATGGTCGATTGTTTTCCAATTGTTGATAAATATTTCCAAGGAAATATCAATTTAGAAGATGTCAGAGAAGTTATGACATATTATCATCAACCTCAACAATTTATTGAACGACTCCATGAATTAAATTATATAAGTGATAAAATACATAAAAAAATAATAAAGAAATTAAAGTAGGTGAAAAAATGAAAGTAGCATTTCATACATTAGGATGCAAAGTCAACTCTTATGAATCTCAAGCAATGTTGAATATGTTTGAAGAAGCAGGTTATCAAGAAGTTGATTTTAAAGAAGAAGCAGATGTTTATGTGATTAATACATGTACTGTTACTAATACAGGTGATAGTAAGTCGCGTCAAATGATTCGTAAAGCGATTCGTAAAAATCCTGCCGCAACAATTTGTGTTGTGGGATGTTATAGTCAAGTGGCTCCTCAAGATATTGAAGCGATTGACGGAGTTAGTATTATTTTAGGAACACAATTTAGAAATGAAATTGTGAATTTAGTTGAACAATTTCAAGAAACTCATGAAAGAATTGTGAAAGTATCAGAAGTAAAACAATTAAGAAAATTTGAAGATTTAAATATTGATCGTTTTTTACATACAAGAGCTTATTTAAAAATTCAAGATGGATGTAATAATTTTTGTACGTATTGTATTATTCCTTATGCAAGGGGAAGAGTACGTTCAAGAAAACCAGAAAGCGTTATTAAACAAGCAAAAGAACTTGTAACTAAAGGGTATGTAGAAATTGTTTTAACAGGAATTCATACAGCAGGTTATGGGGAAGATTTAGAAGATTATAGTTTTTATGATCTCCTTGTTGATCTTGTAAAGATTGAAGGATTAAAGAGACTTCGTATTTCTTCTATTGAAACAAGTCAAATTACTGATGAGATTATTGATTTAATTTCAAAATCTAAAATTATTGTTGATCATTTGCATGTGCCATTACAAGCAGGTTGTGATGAAACTTTAAAACGTATGAATCGTAAATATAATTGTGAACAATATTATGAAAAGTTATCTAAAATTAGAAAACTTGTTCCAGATATTGTCTTTACTACAGATGTTATTGTTGGTTTCCCAGGAGAAAGTGAAGAGGAATTTGAAAAAACATACGAATTTATTAAAAAAGTAGGTTATACGCAACTTCATGTATTCCCTTATTCAATGAGAAAAGGAACACCAGCAGCACGCATGGTGCAAGTGGATGAAAAAATTAAACATGAAAGAGTAAATCGTTTGATTGCTTTATCTCATGAATTAAATGAAAATTATGCAAAGTCTCAAATTGGAAAGACTTTAAGAGTTCTTTTTGAAAAAGAAGAAAATGGTTACTATGTTGGACATGGTGATAATTATTTACTTGTAAAGGTTCCAAGTGACAAGCAATTGATAGGTCAATTGAAGAATGTTATAATTGATTCATATGATGAAATATTAATTGGAAGAGTGGTATAATGAAACGTTTAAATGAGCTGTTTGATATTGATAATGATATGAAAATCTATTCAATTCATAGTGATTCAAGATATGTAAAACCCTATTCTATTTTCTTTTGTATTGAAGGATTAAGTGTAGATGGACATCGTTATATTGATGATGCAATTTTTCAAGGGGCAAAGGTTATTGTTCATAGTAAGGATATTGAAAAGCAACAAGGAATTATTTACATTCGTGTAGCGGATCCTTTAGATGAATTTGATCGTGGTGGTTGTTGGTGGTGGAAATTCTGCTGTATCAGATGCTGTTCTTTTAAGTCGAATTGCTAAGAAAGTCATCATTGTTCATCGAAGAGATACATTACGTGCAACGAAAATCTACCATGACCAGCTGATGAAAACTGAAAATATAGAGTTTCGATGGAACAATACAGTAATTGAACTGATTTATGGAGAACGATTGACTGGTGTGCGGTTGAAAGATACAGTTACAGGAGAAGAAAACATTATAGAATGTGACGGCCTGTTTGTGAGTATAGGAAGAAAACCGACAACAGATTTTTTAGATAATCAGATAGAACTGGATAATAAAGGATATATTGTGGCAGGTGAAAACACTGAAACGAGTATTCCGGGTGTTTATGCTGTAGGAGATGTCAGAACAAAGTTACTTCGTCAGATAGTAACAGCAGTGGCAGATGGTGCTATGGCAGTACATATGGCAGAAGAGTATGTGGAGAAATAATAATCAGAATTTGAATAGTGAACTTTTTATACTGAAATATGTACGATTTCAATAATGACATGAACTTATGGGAACGTATTGCGGATACTTTGTGAACTTTATCCTGATACAATGATTATGCTGATGAAAGAAGGCATAGATAACTGAATACAAGAAAGAGACGAAAGCCTCAGTAGTTAAGAAAAAACTACTGGGGCTTTTTTTCGTGCCTAAATTTTTCAGCCAATAACTGCGGGCGTATCCCGGCAGGATAAAGGCGGAGCAGGCATGATTCTAAACAGAGGTCCGCCTTCTGGATTTGAAACGAGCAACAAGATTTCAAATTCAGGAGGAACGGACATGTATATTGAACACCCATATTTTTATGAAGGAAAGTATTACGCAAATATTGATGGAGAAATGATCGAGGTTACAAAAGAAGTTGCGTATGCGATGAACAATTTTTACAGAAGCAGCAAGGCAAAAAAAGTTGAGATTAAGAACGAACGGGGTGAGGTCGTGGATAAGATGCTGCGGGAGGTACCTTACAGCGGTCAGTCCATTGATGGAGAAGGCTTCATGATTGAGGATTTTCCAGATCTGAACTGTGATGTGGAGCACTGTGTACTGACAAAAATGGAACAGCAGGATATTCACAAAGTGATCAATCAGCTGAACTCAGGGGAACGCATGATTATTTATGGCATTTTTTTTGAAAACAAGACACAGACACAGATGGCGGAGATTATGGGGATTTCCAGACAGATGCTGTCATACAAGCTGAAATCCACTCTTAATAAGATGCGTGAAATGTATATGAATAAATTTTTTTAAAAATTTTTCAAAATCTTTTGCATCTGCCAAAGTTATTTGACTTTAGTAATTAGAGGAAGTTAAAGGACTTCCTAAAATGAACCATGATAACTGAATATTCAATAATAACTGATGTGACATTTCATACAGTGAGCACGAGGAAGATGCCGCTATAGGATTATAAGACAAAACAAAGATTTTAGTTCAGTCCGTAATGCTGCGAAAAAGCACTGACCGAAGCCAGCTGGCAGGCTGGTGATGCGATGACATGTATGAGATGCAATACACTTGCAGACCCTGAGAAGTCTGTAACTGGTAAACCTATGAACTGCTGGAGCCTGGAAACGAGAGTTTCCGGGTTGTGGTCCGGAGCGTGCATCCGGGCAGGTTATTATTCCCTTCCTGCATATGCGGGAGTAACGATTCGGGGTATCGAGGATAAATAGAATCGAGCGAGCACTGTTTAATAATCAAATTGGCTATAGAGGTTATGCGGCAGAGCTTTCCTTATAGGAAAGAAACTCTGCCGTATTCCTGTGGAGCCAATATAGCGCTATGGATGCTTTACAAATAAAAATAACAGATTGGAGAGAGGAAAAATGACAATCCGAAGAGGAGATATCTTATGGGCAGATCTCGGTATGTTCCCGACAACTTCGGTTCAAGGTGGAGTAAGACCGGTGATCGTAGTGAGCAATAATAAAGCCAATACATACAGTTCAGTCATAACGGTAGTTCCGATGACATCAAGAATTTATAAGAAACGGTATTTGCCAACGCATGTATTTATCAGCAAATATGATATGACGGGAATCCGAAAAGGAAGCCTGGCACTGGCTGAACAGGTTATGAGCATTTCTACGAAATGTATTATTGAGAAATGCGGAAGAGTGAACAAGTGGAGCCTGGATCGGGTACTGAAAGCAGTACGGATTCAGATGGGAATGAACGAAAGAGGAAACTGATATTTCTACTTTCGACAATTCAACAGAAAATGACATCATTAAATGTAGATAACACAAAAGAATGGCAATACAGGACGAGCGGTTCTGGTGATTTTTTAGAGACGATTGAATATGATTTATAAAGGGAGGGATTGCGATGGCATTAAAAATTGTAAGAAGATATGATGCAAATGGTAATGTGATCGAAGATAAAGATTTAGAAAGATTCAGATTGGATTCACCGGTGGTTCGTCAGATATTATATCAGATGAATAAAGAGATGGGAGCAGTTGATAATATTAAAATTGAACCATCTGAAAAAAGAAATTTTATATAACTTATATTAGAATATAAAATAAGTTGAAATTTCTTCAGAAGGATGGTATAGTGTACTTGAGAGGAGGAAAGATAGAGGTGAGAAACATAAGAATCGGAAAGGATACCTCAAATAATAAAAAAACAGGATTGTATATCAGAGTTTCTACAAATGTTCAGTTTGAAGAAGGATATTCAGTAGGTGCTCAGACAGAGAAACTTGAAAAGTATTGTAATTATCAGGAGATTGATAATTATGATCTGTACATTGATGGTGGTTATTCGGGAAGTAATCTGAACCGACCGGAGATGAAACGTCTTATTAAAGAAATTCAAGAAGGCAAAGTTGAATCTGTTGTAGTTGTTAAACTTGACCGTTTGTCCAGAAGTCAGAAAGACACGATTTATCTTCTGGAAGATGTGTTTGAGGCAAATGGTGTTGGATTTATTTCTTTAAATGAGAACTTTGATACAACAACACCATATGGAAAAGCAATGGTAGGTATCTTATCTGTATTTGCTCAGTATGAACGTGAAAACATTCGTGAACGTACACAGATGGGAATTACAGAGAGAATCAAAACCGGAAAATGGAGAGGGACGAAACCACCATTTGGTTATGACTATAATAACGGTGATGACGTTCTTGTGCCAAATAAAGATGCAGAAACAGTCAGAAAGATTTTTGAATTATATAAGGAAGGCTATTCCACGTATGCACTGGCAAAGATGTTCGATTTAAAAGGAGACAAACAAGTGTCCGATATGTTATCCAGAGTGACATACATTGGAAAGCTCAAATATAATAAGGAAATCGTTGATGGTCTTCACGAGCCGATAGTTGATAAAAAATTATTCGATGAAGTTCAGGAATTGCGAAAAACAAGAACAAGAGCAACTTCTCATAAATCACAGTATTTACTAACAGGCTTAATATATTGTGGATTATGTGGGGCAAAGATGCGTTATCAAAAATGGAGTGGCGGAAGAGTGATGATTTATTGTTATTCACTAGATCATAGCAAGCCGCACCTGGTTAAGAATCCTAATTGTCAGAATGGAAAGTTAGATGCAGCTGAAGTTGAAGAAGTTGTTGTTAATGATATGCTGAAATTATCAAAAGAGTATGATATAATTGAGGGAAAATCAGAACAGCAAAATCAAAAGGGATTTGAAGCTATGAACCAGAGAAAAACAGTTCTTGAAGGAAAGCTGAAATCTTTGTATAATTTATATGCATCTGATACCAATAACAATGTCCTGTTGGAGACGATTGGTGAGATTAACAAGGAACTGGAAAATCTGAATACACAGATTGAACAGTACACCTTAAAGAACACAAGAGCTAAAGATATGGCAGCAAGAGCGAAAGCATTCAAAAGTGTTGCTGACAGCTGGGAGTTCATGTCTTTCAATGAAAGACAAAAGACTGTACGTGAATATATCAAGAAGATCAAAATATCGAATGATTATGTTGAAATTGAGTATAATGATCTTTTGACACGACAGTAAATTACATTTCTATAGTTAATACATCGCAAGGGGATACATCTTCTTGCGTGTAAAATTTCATATATCTTATTCAAGATAATTACCCTATTGGATAAAGGAAATTTCAAAATTTCCACTATAATACATTATCCCCATGATCACCGGGGAGATCAAACGGTTTCTGCGGGATGACGGTCTGTTAAAGGTATCCCGTACCATCAAGGAGGATGGGCTGAAGGTCAGACTGGCAAGACAGCGTTTACAGAGCAGACTGCACAGGGAGCCCACCTTACAAGAATTGTCCGAGGAGGCACAGCTGGACAGAGAAGATGTGATTCTGGCCATGGAGGCCGGAGCGGAGGTGGAATCCCTCTATAGCAGCAGCGGGCAGGAGGACGGCAGCGAGCTGTGTCTGGCGGACCGGGTGGTGGCCGCGGCCCACGGCTGTGTGGGAGCCAGCATGGGAAGCAGCGGTGCGGTGGAAAATGATGTGGAGAAGGACAGGCTGCTGGACCAGATGCTGCTGGAACAGCTGCTGGGGGAGCTTCCGGAGAGAGACCGGGAGCTGATCCGTATGCGCTATTTTCAGAATAAGACCCAGACGGAGATCGCCGGGATCCTGGGAATCAGTCAGGTGCAGGTCAGCCGCCTGGAGAAAAAGATCCTGCGGGAAATGCGGGAGATGGCCGGATAAGGGCCAATTCATTAATAATTCATAAAACAAATTTTTTCCTCTTCCTTTCCGTCGGAAATTCGATTATATTATATGAAGGAACTATTCAGCCCGCATTCGCAAAACCGCTCTTTCAGAGCTTGCTTTTTGCTTATGTGGTTATTTCGCCGTATAAATTATGTCAAATGTTCTTACGAATGCAAGCATTCGACGTACATATTGCCATAACTTGCACGGCTCTGAATAGTTATATATAATCTTATAGACCGCAATGCTGCATAGTTATAGAGAGACAGCATGAAAAAGGAGAGCAGGGGTACTTATGAAAAAACAAAATGAAAACGGACGGATCCCCGAGGATCGTCTGAGCAGAGCAAATAAGCGTAAGAAAAACAACACCATAGCATCCATTCTGGTCATGACCGGATGCCTGTTGGTGTTAGTACTGGTAACGTATGTTGCGGGAATCCTGTATTCCTGGATCGACAGCAAGTTCCAGAATAATGCCAACGATCTGGCGGCAGCAGCGGAAGCCGGAAGCCAGACGGAAGAGAGCACACAGGAAGTGGTGAAGACCTATACGCAGGAGGAAGTGGATGCCCTGATCGCTGAAGCAAAGCAGCAGGCTGAGGACGAGGAAGAGAACAAGATCCTCTCCGGGATCCGTGATGGTCTGACCTCCGGCACTACCATGGTAGAGACCCTGCGTCCTTACTATCCCAATGAACTGGTCGTTGTGAGCAACGGAACCTTTAATTTCGTACCCATTCGTGATGATTTGCAGAAAAATGATTATGTATTGGAGAACCTGAACATTCTCGAGGACGGAGAAGTGCAGTATATGCAGGACGGTCAGGTAGTATCCCACAAGGGAATCGACGTCTCCAAGCATCAGGGCAATATCGACTGGACCAAGGTAGCCGCAGACGGTGTGGAATTCGCATTCATCCGTGTAGGCCTCAGAGGCTACGGCACTGAGGGTAAGCTGGTGGAGGACGAATACTTTGAGCAGAATGTCAAGGGAGCATTACAGGCAGGAATCAAAGTAGGTGTCTACTTCTACTCTCAGGCCATCACAGACGAGGAACTGTTGGAAGAAGCCAATCTGGTACTGGAAAAGGTAAAACCTTATAACATCGAACTGCCCATCGTCTTCGACGTGGAAAAAGTCAGCGGCGGCAAGGGCCGTGCCAACGAACTGAGCGTGGAAGAGAGAACCCGCCTGACCGCCCTGTTCTGCCAGACCATCCAGGACGCCGGCTACAAGCCCATGATCTACCATAACATGGAAATGGGAACACTGATGCTGGATCTGGGACAGCTGGAACAGTACGATAAGTGGTTCGCTTATTATAATGATGATCTGTATTATCCGTATGCCTATAAGGTATGGCAGTACAGCGAAAAAGGTGCTGTGGACGGTATTAATGAGGAAGTGGATCTGAATATCTGGTTCGGGGATTTCTAAAGGGTGATTACGATGAAAGAGAAGATCTAGATGAAAGACTGTAGAAGGACATTACTGGACGAATTTGTGAAGCTGTCGAAGGATTGGGACAACAATAATATGTTATATAATTCTCTTATGTTTTCTAAATTATATCCTGGAGATGTTGAAAATAGCGTAGCAGATGCCTCACTGATGCCGAAGCAGAGTGATGAAAAGATGAGAAATGATATCATGACAAGCTGGTGGACTCCGACTAAAATCTTTTTATTGGGAAATAAGAAGGAGTTAATGAAAAAATCAAGGAAAGAATTGGAGGAAGTCTTATTGGAACGGATTCCTATGGGGAAGGATGAAGAGCAACTCCGAGAAAGCTTATCAAAAATTCGGCATGAAAAAACAGGGGAAAAAATAGAAAAAGACGTTATAGATGCATTTATGGGGTTCCTTGGATCAGTTTATGCCGTGGGCAATATGACAAGTGCAGCGGTGACATCCAGGGGTGGTGCCTTGGATAATTGGGATGCAAAACTGAAAAACATACATGAGAAGTATATAAAAGAAGAAAAAGCGTGGGTTGATTATGTAAAGACCAATAAATTTGAGTGTTATTTTGTGGATAAGGATCCGCGTAAGGAAATAATCCCATTTTGGAGTTATGGTCCCAGTAAATTAGCAAACGCAACGGATAAGGATTGGAAGGAATATTTCGAAAACGCAAAAAGAATGATTGAAGAAAGAGACAAATTGAAAGCCTGAATAGATATTCATTCACTTGCGAATATAGCTCCTATAATACAAATAATGATACTTTTTAAAAGTAAGACTTTAAATGAGACGGTTGCGGCCGTCTCGTTTTATGTAGCCAGAAATTTTTTATAACCTTATCCATATCCCCATATCCAAAAATCATTTTATTTTCTAAATATACTACCACTTATTTACAAAAACATTGATTTTACAGTACTTTGCAGGAACTGTTATCTCAACTCTATAGAATCTAGAGACAAGTCGAAAAGACATGGGCTTTTCCTATTCTTTGCTGCCGCAGCTTCAAAAATATGTGATCCCGGTGACACTCAGAGAAGGTACGGGAAACAGACGGCTGGCAGTGAAGTATTTGAAGGAACTGATTAACGGCTCTGAATATACATAATATGCAGAGCAGGCGTGTCTTCGCGGATTATGAAACGGCTCGCAGACATGGTAGTAAAAAGTGTGAGGAAGAGCATATTGCGATTCCCCGGTTTTCACCACATAATATATTACAGCCAGAACTTCCCGGCAGGGAGGAATGCATAGGAATAAGCAGCGGGAACAGCATGCATAAAGCCGGTGGAGAATGTCTGACATGGGATTCTTGCGAGATTCCTGCGGAGGAAGAGGAGCGGGTGGATTCCCAGAGAAAGGACCGCTTTGAATATCAGTTTTTCCGAATCCCCTTTGGCATGGAGGCCGTAGAAGGGAAAGATTTCTCGGACATCTGGAGGCAGATTTTCCGGAGATGGAAGAGGTGCAGGATGAGAAGCAGAGAGCACACCGGGTTCGCGGGTGAGGCAGAAACTATATGGGACAAAGTATATTAAGGAGTCTGAATGAGCAGAAGCTATAAGCATACGCCGGTATATGAGGCGAAGGGGAACAGAAGCAAGGAGCGATCCCGCTTCCAGAAAGCTCGACAGATATCAGAAGTGCTACCGAAGGAAATGAGAAAAGGAGGAAGGATATGCATTATGTTATCGGCGACATACATAACGACCTGAAGAAACTGAAACAGATCCTAAAGCAGATCAATATCACCAGGGATGATGAACTGATCGTCCTTGGTGATGTGTTTGACCGGGGTGGAGAAAGTGCGGACCCCTTCGGAGTATATTGTGCCCTTGCCGGCTTGCAGGGAAAGTGCTCCTGGATACGAGGCAACCACGATGACTGGCTGGCAAATTATACTTATGAGTACTTTAATACTCCGGAGAAAAAACGGCACAAATTAGCTCCCTATGGTTACAACAGTTTTGAACTGCTGCGGCAGCGTATTACCGAAGTAGACATGCGGAACATTGCTGATCTGATCAAGGGACTGCCGCTACAGAAGGAACTGGAGCTGGAGGGAAAGAAATATCTGTTTGCCCATGCCATGACTTCCCATCCGGATGTCCGGGAAGAGGACCGATATTACATGCGGGGGACGATGGATATTGACTGCTTTTTCTTTGAAGGTATCGATGGATATATCTCCATGTGCGGTCATACGCCCACGGACAGCATTGTGTGGAAGAAGGACAGAAGATATCTGGACGAGCCGGGCAATTCCATCTGGTGCAACGACAGACATAACGTATATCTCTTAGATTGCGGATGTGGCTTTGCCGGTGGAAGACTTGCCTGTCTCTGTCTGGAGACAAAAGAGCGATTTTACGCCTGAAAACGGGACGAGGATATTTATGTACAGGAATTATTTCTACAAGGAGGATCTTAAGGTAGAACTGACACAGTTGGAAGAAGAGGATGAAAAAGAGCGGTTCCTTGAGGGAAGTAAACATAAGAGGCTGATTCCCGGTTATGTTGCGTTGGAAGTCAAAGAAAATACCTGTAAGATATCTCCGGTGCTGTATCCGGAGTTTCGTGGGAAGGGATACTGGAAAGATGCCAGAGAACTTTTGCTGGAAAGAATCTTTAAAGAAAGATTTTTCACAGAAGAAAACGGAAGACGTGTTCCTTACCGGATCGACCGGGTGGAGATCGTATTGTATCAGAAACCCCGAGATATTGCCCGGAGTACGGAAGGAAAGCTTTTGTTTCGGGATTTGAAACCTTATTTACAGATATTCGGATATTTTTCTGTAGTGGACAGAGACAACTGGTCCGGTGAAATGTATAAGTACAGAGATGACATACCGGAGAAATACGATGACAGGCCCGTATATGGAATCGGTATGGAGGATAATCCCGATGCGGATACATTGCCGCCAAAGCGGCTGGTGATCGTGCTTTCAGAGAATGAAAAGGAAGAATCATGAAAAAGTTTATGGAACTGTTGGAATGCGATTTCCGTAGCGGAGAAAACAAATATTGTTTTTTAAAATCTCCGGAAGGCTTTACTTCTTTTCAGATACACGAGGATTACGGAAAAATCTTCTGGATCAGAGATGACCTGTATCGGGAAAATTACCATAATGTGATCGAACTGCTGATCCATTATCCGGGAGATCGAAGATTTCTGAGTTCTCCGATCTGCGGATGCGAAGAGAACCGGAGTTAGAATCCTTCTTTCTTACGAACTAATCGTAACTCTCTTCTCTTAATGGCATTATCCCATTCCATGCGTTCCCCGTCGTTCTCTAAAATGAGGCCGGGAACCGGAGTGGGCTTTCCATCGTCGCCCATGGCTACCATGACGAAGTAAGCCCGGTTGATGGGATGTCTGGTGCCATCCTGTTCTTCGCGGTAGGTGTCCACGCGGACTTCCATGGAAGTGTGTCCCACATGGGTGACCTTGCCGATCAGCACAATAATATCATTTAGATAAGCACCGGATTTAAAATACAGGTTGTCGATGGCTACGGTGGTGGCATCCCTGCCGCAGTGACGTCTGGCAGTGGCTCCGGCTACTTCATCGATCCACTCCAACAGTCTTCCGCCGAACAGGCGCCCGAAACCGTTGATATCCGGATGAATGACCACATGCAGCTGATGTGTCTCGGAATCGGAGACTTTTTTCGCGGGAAGTGCACTCGTCTTTTTTTCTGTATTTTCAGTCGTATCTGCTGTATTCATAGTTGTAAAACCTCACATATATTTTGAAATCTAAAATTCTTCACTCAAAACGGCGCAAACAGTAAGTGGGGCAGCGTCTGCACATATATAAAGATAGTATAGCACATTTTGGAAAAAAGTGCCATCCGTATATGATTTTCGGTTTTGGGATATTCTATTGTGTGCAGAAAAAGATCATTTGCAGATCCTTTGATAACTGCCGGGAGCAGAACTTTGCGAAAGGGGAACGGAGATGCTGATCAGACAATTATTGCTCATAGTAACCGGGGCCAGTTACGGCCTGCTGTCGGCAGCCGGAGTGTTTACAGTGCTGGTGGCGGTGGGGCTGATCCCCCGGTTCGCAGGCAAGACCCATACCGCACGTTATGTACTTCTCTATGAGGAAATGGTCATTTTCGGGACGCTGGCGGGATGTTTTGTTACGATTTTCCCAGAGTACAGTCAGTGGGGAAATTATCTGCGGGAACACTTCCCGGAACAGATGAGGCTGTGGACGGCAGCGGGCATTGGAGCACAGGCGGTTTTCGGGCTGTTTGCCGGAATGTTCATCGGCTGTCTGGCGCTGGCCATTGCTGAGATGCTGGACAGTATTCCTATTTTTGCCAGAAGAATCTCTTTCCGCCACGGGCTGGGCGGGGCCATTCTGGGGATGGCAGCGGGAAAGATCTGCGGGTCACTGTTTTATTTTGCCACAGAACTGCATCGGACCGTGCAATAAGCAGGGGAATTCTTCCGGAGGAGCAAGCACACAAATAATATGGACAATCTGGGAAAATATGTATATGCAGAGCAGAAACGGCAGGAAGGGACAGGGTATATGAAGCAGCAGACGGTTTATCTGAAATGTGACAGAAGTGCGGAGGTGCAGGCACAGGATGTTTTCCTGAAAGATGTGGCAGAGATTCGCTGTCAGGATCCGGTATTGCAGGCAAAACTAAAAGCCATCAAAATTTACCATTTTCCAAAGGACGGCGAAAAACGATGTGTGATCAGTTGTCTGAAACTGGTAAGTCTTATGGAAGAAATCTGTCCGGAGATCGATGTGCAGGTGGTTGGAGAGACAGATGTGCTGGTGGAATGGATCTGTGTGAACAGACACAAAGGCTGGCAGCAGTGGATCAAGGCTGCTTTTGTGTGCCTGATCAGCTTTTTCGGTACAGCCTATACGATCATGGCTTACCATAATGATGTGGGGATCAATGAGGTTTTCACGGAAGTGTACCGGATGGCCATGGGTGCTGAACCCGGAGGCTTGAATACGTTGGAAGTATTCTATTCTCTTGGGCTGGCAGCTGGCATTATCGTTTTCTTCAATCATGTCGGTGGCAGGCGCCTGACCAAGGATCCTACCCCCGTCGAAGTCTCCATCAAAAACTACGAGACCGACGTGGATAAGACCCTGATCGAACAAGCAGGAAGAGAAGGAAAAGAGCTGGAAAGCTGACCTTCCCTTATTTTAGCGGAATCATTTCGGAATAAGAGGTATTCCCCTGGGAATCCTTCATGAAGAAGATGCATACGTAATTTTCCGGGTGATCCAGCGGCTGTACCACGGTATGATAATCGCCGGTCAGATCCACATCGAAGCCCATCATCCAGCCGGATTTTTCCCAGTCGAAGAAGTTCAACAGATTACCGTTATCATCCCGGGTCACGTAGCTGCATCTTGCCACTAAGGACATAGTCTCATAGTCATCCAGATGGATCAACTGCTTGCTGGCACTCTGCAATTCCGCATCGTCATGATCCAGAGGAATCGCACTACGGATGATACCATCGGGATATTCGTCGCTGACGACGATCTGTACTTTCGCCGTCTGGGATTCCCAGTTGTCAGTATAATTCATCAGCACCGCATGTGCCAGATAACGATTCTCTGTGTCGCTGATATCGGTCTCTGTCAGGATCATGGGAATATCGGAGAGACCGTCTTGATCCTGCATGTAGACAGCATTATTTTTGTAAGCAGCATGTAAGAAACCATTTTCATCCAGAGTCACACGGGTACTTCCCTGAATGAAGAGATACATATCATCGGCACGTTCGTCTTCCTCCGCGGTAATATAGCCTTCGTCCCTGGCTTTGCAGAGGATGTAGTAGCCGCCGGAGGCAAAGTTCGCCTGCTGTTCGGGGGTCAGCTGCAAGGTAATGTCGGATTCATCGTAAGCACCGTCGTTCTGGGTGGTGACGGAAGTCTCCGCATTGGAGATCTCTCGATCTGCCAGCAGGGTGTCACCGTTTTCAATGGCGTAAAAATCTTCCAGAAAACGGGTGTAATTGGGAGCAAAGTCCAGATAATATAACATTTCAATGCAGGCATCCCGGTAATCCGTATCCGTCTGGTAAGGATAGCAGATAGAGATTCCTCCGGCATTGTCCATGTTGGTGTCGGAATAGACGATACAGTTTTCTACGGCCTCTGTGGCAGCCTGTGCGGCTTCAGAATCATTCCCCACCAGTTCTAACAGATGCAGGACATCCACCATGCCGTAATTCATATCGGAGGAGTAAGTACCGAAGTCTCGCACCCGTGCACGGTTACGCACCAGTCTGGGGTAATTCTGCACATCCAGAGAAGTGTCCAGTTCCGCAAAATAATCGTTCAGAGCTTCTTCGGCTTCAGCATAGGCGCTCAGATCGACGCAGGAGAGCGTCAGGTCGGAATACAGATTCGGATAGATGTCGAAGACGTATTCCCCGTAATCCATGTAGGAATCCACGATATATTCCCCCATGATATCGCCCGGGATCACCTCATCGGACAGCTCTGACAGGAAATCGTAATTCCAGCCCCAACCGGGTTCGGTCTCCTGGGAGGCAATCATATAGTTGGCGTAGGGAGCCAGCACGGAAGCCACTTCCAGGGAACTCATCAGGCAGGCATCAAAGCCGATCCATTCCAGTTTTGTCATGTGTGCACCCACGGAATCTTCCAACGCCTCGGACAGTTCATCCAGCGTCAGAAGGTCACGGAAATTCTCATCTACGCCGTAGCCCAGCACTGGTCCGCCGCCGTGATCCCAGAGGATCAGGCTGTAGGAATCTGCCGGGAAGAAATCAAAACCGTAATTTAAAAAGCTGCTCAGAGTCAGGGGATCCCCCATGTTTTCCGCCGGATAGGTATCCACGGGGACGAAACCGGTGTCAGTCAACAGCAGGACGGTGCATTCGTCACTGGACAGGCCGCGGTCCTGCCATTCGGATGCACCACCGGCATAGACCAGAATATTATTGTGCGCTGTGTCCACTCCGGCCGTTTCCATCTCGTCCAGATCCAGACTGGCATTACCGTAATCGGATTCCAGATCTGAGCCTACCAGATAGACCATGATGGTCTGGACCTCACCGATAGCATCCAGCGAGTCGTAATCCATCTGGGGAATAGGGGTGGAAGACGGCTGTGATTCGGTATGGTAAGTACCATGACCGTGAGGCGAGGATGCCTGCGAATTGTTTTGTTCGGCATACTCCAGGATCTGTGCAAATACGCCCATAGGCGTGGTACGGATGCGGCACCCGGTCAGAACCACGGGGACCAGCAGCAGACCCCAAAGGGCCCGTAACTTTTTCCTTGTTCTTTTTTTCATAATAATCTCCCTCATGAAATAAAATTTATACTCATCGACCATTATCGCATGAAAAAAAGAGAGCGTCAAACAGTGTAATTGCTTACAATCTGAAAAAATACCAAAGAAAAAACAAAATTCTGGTTCTTTTTTTTCGGAAAAAGATGGGGAGCCGGAATCCGGTGGACAGTCAGAACCACAGGAAAGAAGAAAAGACTTTTTTACAGGAAAACGGTGTGGACCTCATGATCCGGGTACATGACACCGGAATCGGTATGGCCATCACGGATCAGCTGGTACAGCTCATGGGCGGAGAAATCGTCGTAGAGAGTCTGAAAGATAAGGGCTCGGATTTCACCGTGCTTTTGCAGCTGCCTCTGGCAGAGGAAGGCAGTATCGAAGAGAAAACGACAACAGAGAATCGGGAACAGAATGCGGATAACGCGTTCCGCGGCCGCAGGATCCTGCTGGGCGGAGGTCTATTTCGACGGTATTGGATGGCTTCCGGTGGATGTGACACCGGGGTATTATTATGACGCGGTGAAATTGCAGCAGATGGTGGCGACACCGGATATGGTGCACAAGACACTGGCAGAAGATCATAATCTTATGGATGCGGAACAGATCATGGATACCGGAAATGATATGGATACCGCCGTGGCAGAGGTCGGGAGCTGTTGAGAAGTCTGTTTTTATGGAAGAAAACTGTGTTAAAAGAAAATTTGTAAATAGAAGCATACATAAAAAGAGTGAAAACGGACATTCTGTTATCAGAGAGAGCAGTCACAGAGTCTGCCTGCCGTGCAAGCGGCCGGGCGGCGGAAAGGCATGGTACATCTATGAAACAGGAAGACACAAAACAGGGCAATCAGCAGAAGATGCAGAAAGAGACCCCGCATATGTCCGGGAATCCGGCACAACCGGATGTACAGCAGAAGCAGGAATACGAACAGTATGTCAAATCGGTGACTCCCACCCACAATCTGTGGGCACAGATGGGAAAAGCGTTTCTGACCGGTGGGATCATCTGCTGTATCGGGCAGGGAATCCTGAACTATACCGGCAATGTGCTGGGAATGGATCCCCAGACGGCAGGCAGCTGGTGTTCCCTGATCCTGGTGTTTGCATCGGTGGTACTCACGGCATTGCATATTTATCCCAAGATCGTCAAATGGGGAGGTGCAGGAGCCTTAGTACCCATCACCGGCTTTGCCAATTCCGTGACAGCCCCGGCGGTGGAATACCAGAAAGAAGGCCAGGTATTCGGTATCGGCTGCAAGATATTCACCATTGCAGGACCTGTGATCCTGTACGGAATTTTCGCCAGCTGGGCATTGGGACTGATCTGCTGGGTGCTGCAGATGTTCGGGATCCAATTGTAAGTTGAACTGAAATAGAAAACAGTGTAAAATGACTTTGTCCGGACGCGGTTTCGGGCAAAGTTTTTTTATGAAATGTTAAAGGAGAGATTACCATGCAGATAGGAAAAGAGATGGCGATCCCGTCCATCCTGAAGATCGGAAACGGGGCATTAGGTAAGATCGGTGGTTATTTAAAAACGGAAGGTCTGGATCAGGTAGTGTTATTTTTCGGTAACGGACTGATCGATATGTTCGGAGAGCTGGTCATGAATTCACTGAAGGAAGCGGACGTGAATGTTCTGGAATACAATGAATTGGATACGGTGGATATTGACGATATCATTACGCTGGCTTTCGCCATTCCCAACAAGGCAAAGGCGGTGATCTCTATCGGTGGAGGCAAGGTCATCGATGCCGGAAAATATGCGGCATTTCTGCGGAACCTTCCTTTTATCAGTGTGCCGACTTCCAGTTCAAGCGACGGCTTTTCCAGTGCCAGCGCATCTCTTCTGGTGCAGGGAAAGCGTACTTCTGTCCCTGCCAGACTGGCTTATGGCATTATCGTGGATACCCAGGTGATCCGTACCGCTCCGGAGAAGTTCATTTACTCCGGCATCGGAGATATGATTTCCAAGATCACGGCACTCTATGACTGGATTTTCGAAGAAAAGGCCGGCTGCGGTGAGGTGAATGATTTTGCTGTGATGATCGCAAAGAAAGCGGTGAACAGCTTCGTTCGTACCCCTTATGAGAGCATCAAGGACGAGCTGTTCCTAAAAGAACTGCTGGATTCTCTGGCCATGAGCGGTATTGCCAACGAGATTGCCGGCAGCAGTGCCCCTACCAGCGGAAGTGAGCACCTGATTTCCCATGCATTGGATAAGATCCTGGAAGTGCCGCAGCTTCATGGCATCCAGGTAGGTATTGCCACCTATATCATGGCAAAGGTACAGGATCACCGTTACATCCGTGTCAGCACGGTACTTAAAGATACCGGATTCTGGGATTACGTGGCAACCTTACATATGAAGAAGGCCGATTTCCTCAAAGCCATCGACATGGCTCCCACCATCAAACCCCACCGCCATACCTATCTCCACGAGGAAGAATACCGCAAAGCAGCAAAGAAACTGGTGCTGGAAGATGAAGTCCTGAACCGGGTACTGAAGGATTGACGGAGTTTATAAAGAGTTTATACTTTTTTTCTTGCAAACATAAAAGATTGCGTTATAATGTTAGATGGCTAACAAAAATGGTTAGCTATCTAACATTTTTATTTACGCGAGCAACGAGCCAAAGTCCGTGCTTGCACGAGACCTTGGCGACTGCCGCGATAACTTGAGAAACTCGCGAAGCGTGTTTCTCATAGTTTGCGCGAGTAGAGAGGAAAATCCCATGCTGGCATGAGGATTTGACGAACACCGCATTAGAGGCATAGGAGATAAGGAGGCAGGATGAACGAGGAGACAAGTGTACTGACGAACCGTCAGCTTGGATTTGAAATCAAGGCCGCCAACAACATGATCCGCCGGAAGATCGATGCGATCTTTGCTCAGATGGAAGGAAATGAAATCAACGGAATGCAGGGGCCGCTGTTGGGATATCTGTATCACAAGAGCCGGAACGGCGATGTATATCAGAAGGATGTGGAGAAGGAATTCCGAATCCGCAGATCCACGGCAACGGTAATGCTCCAAAGTCTGGAACAGAAGGGCTATATCGTCCGGGTGGCATCCACGGAGGATGCCCGACTGAAAAGGATCCTGTTGACGGAGAAAGCAATCGAGCATCACAATCTGATCGAAGAGCAGATCCGGGATTTCAACCGAGAGCTGGAGAACGGTATTACCGAAGAAGAGAAGCAGACATTCTTAACTATTTTAGATAAGATGATGCAGAATCTGGGACAGGACAGCAGGCGGACCGGACGTTGTAACGGGCCATGCCGGAACGAGTGATGCTGGCAGTCATGCATAACAGAGAGGTTACAAAACATTTATTACAGGATAGAAAAATACAAGAAAGGAAACCAGCTATGATCAAAACATTAGCAAAACAGATCAAGGAATATAAGAGTGCATCTCTTGTAACTCCTATTTTCATGATCCTGGAAGTAGCCATGGAAATGGTGATTCCGCTCCTGATGGCATCCATCATTGATGACGGCGTGCAGGCGGGAGATATGAAACATATTTTTGTCATCGGTTGTTACATGATCCTGGCAGCTATTGTCGGATTGTTCGCCGGTGTCATGGGTGGTAAATACGGTGCGAAAGCATCCACCGGTTTTGCCAGAAATTTAAGAGAGGCCATGTATGAGAACATTCAGACCTTCTCTTTCTCCAACATTGATAAGTTCTCCACGGCAGGACTGGTCACCCGTATGACCACGGATGTTACCAATATCCAGAACGCTTACCAGATGCTCTTACGTATGTGCTTCCGCGCACCGGTCAGCCTGATCTGTGCTATGCTGATGGCGTTCCTGATCAATGCAAGAGTGGCAAGCATTTATCTGGTGGCGGTAGTGTTCCTTGGAATCGTTATCATTTTTATTATGAGAGCAGTGTCCAAGTATTTCAGTGAAGTATTCAAGAAATACGATGATTTAAATGCCAGCGTACAGGAGAACGTAGCCGCACAGCGTGTGGTAAAGGCTTATGTGCGTGAGGACTATGAGATCGACAAGTTCCATAAGGCCAGCTACAACATCTACAAGATGTTCAAAAAAGCAGAATGTACCATGACTTATGTATGGCCGGTAATGCAGTTTACCGTATACGGCTGTATCCTTGGAATCAGCTGGCTTGGCGCTCACATGATCGTTGCCAGCCAGTTGACCACCGGTGAACTGATGAGCCTGCTGACCTACTGCATGAGTATCCTGATGAATCTGATGATGTTAGCCATGATCTTCGTTATGATGACCATGAGTGCAGCCAGTGCAAGGCGTATTGCAGAAGTACTGGAAGAGAAGGCAGATATCACCAATCCTGAACAGCCTGACTACGATGTGACAGACGGTAGTATCCGTTTTGATCATGTGACCTTCCGCTATAACAAACAGAGTGAGAAGCCGGTACTGGATGATTTGAACTTTGAGATCAAAGCCGGAGAGACCATCGGTATTCTGGGTGGTACCGGTAGTTCCAAGACCAGTCTGGTGAACCTCATCAGCCGTCTGTATGATGTAAATGAGGGTACGGTCTATGTCGGCGGTAAGGATGTCAGAAGCTATGATCTGGAGACTCTGCGTAACGAAGTATCCGTAGTATTACAGAAGAACGTGCTGTTCTCCGGTACCATCTTAGAGAATCTCCGTTGGGGCGATGAGAATGCTACTGAAGAGGAATGCATCCGTGCCTGTCGTCTGGCCTGCGCCGATGAATTCATTGAGAAGATGCCAGAGAAATACAATACCTATATTGAACAGGGCGGAAGTAACGTATCCGGCGGACAGAAGCAGAGACTGTGTATTGCCAGAGCACTGCTGAAAAAGCCGAAGGTACTGATCCTGGATGACTCTACCAGTGCTGTGGACACCGCTACCGATGCGAAGATCCGTAAGGCATTTGCCACGGAGATCCCCGGTACGACGAAAATCATCATTGCACAGCGTATCTCCAGTATTCAGGATGCAGATCGTATCATCGTTATGGATAACGGTAAGATCGATGCATTTGCACCTCACGAAGAACTGCTTCGTACTAATGAGATCTATAAGGAAGTATATGAAGCCCAGACCCAGACGGGTGGCGGCGACTTTGATGAGAATGGAGGTGAGTCATAATGCCAGGACCTATGGGCGGCGGAATGCGTGGACCCGGCAGAAGAATGCAGGGCGGTACACGTATTGAGAATCCGGGAAAAGTATTTAAACGACTGATGGCGTATATCTTTAAAAACTATGCCATTCACTTCATTTTTGTGTTGATCTGTATCGTACTGAGCGTTGTGGCAAGCATTCAGGGTACTCTGTTCATGCAGAGGCTGATCGATGACTACATCATGCCCATGATCGGACAGGAGACTCCGGACTTTGGCAATCTGTTCCGGGAAATTGTCCGTGTGGCTGGTTTTTATCTGGTCGGTGTGGCGGCCACTTATGCTTACAACCGTATCATGGTAACCATAACTCAGGGAACACTGAAGAATCTCCGTGATGATCTGTTCGAACACATGGAAAAGCTGCCGATCAAGTATTTTGATACCCATTCCCACGGCGATATCATGTCCATTTACACCAATGATATTGATACTTTACGTCAGATGATCAGCCAGAGTATCCCGCAGGTATTTTCCAGCTTCATCACTGTAGTCGGTACCCTGGGAAGTATGCTGGTATTAAGTGTGCCTCTGACAGCAGTCAGTCTGATTATGGTGGCACTGATGATGTTCGTCACTGGTAAGGTAGCGGGCTTAAGCGGAAAATATTTCGTAAAGCAGCAGAAGAATATCGGTAAAGTCAACGGTTACATTGAGGAAATGGTGGAAGGCCAGAAGGTAGTCAAGGTATTCTGCCATGAAGATAAGAGTCTGGAGGAGTTCAAGGTTCTGAATGATGAACTGTGCGACAGCGCATACAATGCGAATAAGTTCGCAAACCTGATGGGACCCATCAATGCCCAGCTGGGTAACTTAAGCTATGTGGTATGTGCCATCGTCGGTGGTGCCATGGCGCTGGGTGGTTTCGCAGGACTGACGCTGGGTAAGCTTGCCAGCTTCTTAACTTTTAACAAGAGCTTCAACATGCCTATCAGCCAGGTCAGCCAGCAGCTGAACAGTATCGTTATGGCACAGGCTGGTGCCAAGAGAGTCTTCGATCTGCTGGATGAGCCGGTAGAGACCGACGAGGGATATGTGACCATCGTCCGTGCCAAGAAGGTAAACGGCAAGATCGTGGAGTGTACCGAGAGAACCGGTATGTGGGCATGGAAGCATGTGCATCAGGCAGATGGTTCCGTAGATTATATTGAATTACAGGGTGAAGTAGTATTCGATGATGTGGACTTCGGCTACAATGATGACAAGATCGTGCTGCATAACATCGAGATGTATGCAAAGCCCGGTCAGAAGATTGCATTTGTAGGCTCCACCGGTGCCGGCAAGACCACGATCACGAACCTGATCAACCGTTTTTATGATATTCAGGATGGTAAGATCCGTTACGACGGCATCAATATCAACAAGATCAAAAAAGCGGATCTGCGTAAGTCTCTGGGTATCGTATTGCAGGATACCCATTTGTTCACCGCTACCGTTATGGACAATATTCGTTTCGGTAAGCTGGATGCTACAGACGAGGAAGTCATTGCCGCAGCAAAACTGGCTAACGCGGATACCTTTATCCGTCAGCTTCCGGATGGTTACAACACAGTCCTCACCGGTGACGGTGCGAACTTAAGCCAGGGTCAGAGACAGCTGCTTTCTATTGCCAGAGCAGCCGTAGCGGATCCTCCGGTACTGATCCTGGATGAGGCTACCAGCTCTATCGATACCCGTACCGAGAAAATTGTACAGGACGGCATGGATAAGTTGATGAAAGGAAGAACCACTTTCGTCATCGCCCACAGACTTTCTACTGTCAAGAACAGTGACTGCATCATGGTTCTGGAACAGGGCCGCATCATCGAGCGCGGCAACCACGATGAACTCATCGCCCAGAAGGGCAGATATTATCAGTTGTATACCGGTAATGCGATCGCTGAGGGGTAAGTGAATAGATATGCTATACCAAAAAACAGTGCCTGGATTGGCACTGTTTTTTGTATGAAATAATTTTTACATTTTCTTATGATTTTTCAGGCAAAGAATGAACGAGACAATATTTACCTGTTATATAGTAAAAATAAATCAGCAGAAAGACCAGTAAAACAATTCCTGGGAAAATGTATCGCTCATGCATACGAACGGAGAAAGTGAACATTGTAAGTATGATAAAAGCGCTCAGTAAATAGTATTTATAAGGTGTGTTCTGACTACATAAAAACCTCCTAAAGTAAGATATTATAAAAATGACTTAACCCGAGATCAACACCCAGGTATCCCGCCAGCGTAAGTATTTTACTACAAAATCCACATCCACCGGCTGACCCGAAAGTACCGGATAGAACAGCAGGAACAGACCGAAGGCCAGCACGGCATAGGCACAGCAGATGACTGCAAAAGTGCGGTTGGATACCCGCTTTTTCAGCTGCATCAGGCTGTACACGATCATCAGTACCACAAACGGTGTGCTGGGGAAATAGTGGTAGATGAAGGTGATTCTGGTGACGAAGAACCAGGGCAGATATTGCGCCAGGTAGCCAACCACCAGAAATGCGGCAGCATGATATTCTCTGCGGGACAGGGGAGTTGTCGCAGAGGAAGCGGCAGCTTTGCCTGTCAGGGCACGCAGGAAACTGCTGTGGGTGACAAGCAGATACAGCACATACAAAAATGCCGGAATGCCGCCCCACCACACCAGAGGATTACCGAAGGCACTGATCCCTTCCTTGACGGCATCAGTCACATAACCGGAATAATACCAGATCGGGCGGACCATAGTGGGCCACTGATACCAGGAAGAGGAATAAGGATGCGTTGCCTCCAGGCCGCTGTGATAGTTGAACATGGAAGTCTGGTTGGTCAGCATACGGTCAAAAAGTCCCGGATGGGAATTGTCTACAAATGGCAGGTAGGACAACAGATAGATCACTGCCGGAACCAGCACGAAAAAGGTCAGGCAGAAGTCGATCGTCTTTACCGTATAATCCGGGAATTTCTTTACAATCTGCTGATGCTCCATGCCGTTGGTGCTTTTTCCGGGATGGGCTTTGGCATAGAGGTATTCCCGGTAGCGTCGCAGCAGATGCGCAAAAAACAGCAGTGCCAGTCCACAGCCCGCATAGATACCGGTCCATTTGCTGGCAATTCCCAGTCCCATGCAGATGCCGCATAAGCCCAGAGGCACAAAGGTCTTATACAACGGTGTATCGTAAAAACTCATAGAACAATAGTAGTACATAAAATAGTACATTGCAATCACAAAGAACGTGATATAAACATCGATGGTGGCAATCCTTGTCTGCGTAAAATGCATAAAATCAAAGGCAAACAGGAAGCAGGCCAGAGCTGCTACATGAGTATTCCTTGTCATTTTTTTCCCCAGCAGGTAGATAAACGGCAGCATGGCAATGCCGAACAGAGTACCCATGATACGCCAGCCGAAAGGATTCATTCCAAAGATGGCAACACCCAGGGCGATGAAAATCTTGCCCAGAGGCGGGTGGGTATTTTCGTAGGTCGGCAGGCCGTGAAGGAACTCGTAAGCCGTGCGTGCGTGATAGATTTCATCGAAATACATGCTGTTGCGGAAGGAATAGCGTTCCGGGTACAGATCGCTTTCGTCAAACAGTGTAGGGTAGGCATCTGCGTTCAACGGGCGTGTGATGTTGCCATTCGCGTCCAGGAAGACCAGTTCAATCAGAGAGGCATCATTATCCGTCAATGACAGACGCAGATATCTGGTTGTGGCAGACACATCAGAAGTACCGTTTTCTGTGGCCTGTGTCAGCAGATCCTGCAGTGAGACATCCTGCCAGGTGAAGACATTGTTTAAAATGATCTCACCGAGATAAGTCCAGGAGTCTTCGGCATTACTTTTGACATCCATCCCAAAATGTCGCTGGTGCCAGGGAGCCAGATAACTGGCCATAGTCACAGGTAGCGCATCTTCGGGGAATTCCAGCTCGATGGCCTGTAATTCTCCCGACATATCATAAGTTGTTGTCGGAGCTTTGCGGTCTCCAAGATCATAGAGGGCAAAGCAACTGTACAGAATACCGATTGCCAGCAACAGGCACAGATCCGGTTTCGTGAAATGGATTCTCTCTTCGGAAGGAATGGGCTCCAGGGGAGAGAGAAAATATTCTCGAAGTCTTTGTCCGAGTCCTGCGGCAGATCTTGTGGAAGCAGTATGCCCGGAAGCTCTGCGGCCTGTTGCGGTCTGCGTCTTCGCATTGGTGGCAGTCCCTGTTTCATCGTGAACATAATATTTCCAGATGATCTTATAGAAATAATACAGGCAGCACAACATTCCGGCAGATACCAGCAGAATGATGGGAGCCTTGCGGTCATAATTCTGCGGATCGTAATGGTACAGCACATTGGCGGTGTTGTAAAAATGCAGCACTGCAAATCCACTGAAGCATTTCCAGAGAGGTGTAGAGGGCCGGTACAGGCAGCAGAAAAGCAACAGTGCCAGACCGGGATACATATAACGCTCATGCATACGGACGGAGAACAGGAACATCGTCAGGATGATAAAGGCACCGAGACAGAAATATCTTGAAGGCTCTTTCCGGCAGCGGGCTGCAATAAGGAAGGTAAAGAGTACGATCAGCAGGATCACGATAGTGCCCCAGGTCTTACAGGGCAGGAAGAGGAAAATCGTGTTCTGGTCGACCCAGTTCATTCCTAATAGTCCCCAGAAATTGTAGGCATTGATGGCTGCATATTCATAGGATCCCAACGTTGAAGTATATTGTGAGATCGCAGCGGTTAATCCGAAAGGAGCGCACAGAAGGAGCATCCCGCAGATGACAACCAGACCACCGCACAAATTATAGAAGAATTTCCGCCAGGAAAAATCCTGTAAGAACACATGGTCCCAGATCCCTGCCAGCAGTACCGGCGTGAAGATCAGCATCTGTGGCTTTAACAGGACACCCAGTCCGTAGACAGCATAGGCAGGAAGCAGGTTTCCCTTCATGAGGAACAGGCACATAAGGATGATCATCAGCGTGTATACGGAATCCACCTGTCCCCAGCAGGAAGAATTCAGAATGACCGCCGGCTGGAACAGATACGCAGAGGCAGCAAAGATTCCTTGCAGATCGGAAAAATGCAGTCGCTTTACCGCCTCTCTGTAGAGTAGAAACCCACAGGCAATATCACAGAGAATTGCGGGTAATTTTAACAGTAAAATATGCAGATCGGAATAATAAGGAATCTGCAGCAGAGATCGTAACGCTCCGATCAGATACAATACATACATGAAACCGGGCGGATAGTCCGTAAACATCTCGGCAGAATAGAACTGCCCTGGCCCTAAAGTGAAGATCCGGTCAGCCCAGGCTGCAAAACAGGCGATATCATTACTGAAGCCGTGGGTGGTGTATGCAAGGAGCAGGCGCAGAAGCAGGGCACCTCCAAATACAAGCAACAGAAGAGAACGCCGGCTGCCGGTATTGCGGAAATGAGAACTGTTCTGAAAGCCAGTATAGCAGACACCGCACAAAAGCAGTGAAAGCAGTGCAAAAAGATGTATCATAAGATTTTATTCCCCCAATAGTTTCTTAATTTAAAGTCATACCTTAAAAATATCAAAAAATGACTCTTTCGTAAAGACGAATGCGGAAAAATAAGGTATAATCATTAACAAATTATAACGATTCTTGCAGGAAGGGGAAACTGGCATGAAAAATAAAAAAGCGGAAAATGCGATCACAGCAGTGCTGGCGGCAGCGGTACTGGTGACCGGAGGAATGAGTCTGCATTCTTATCTGTCAGAGCAGAGAGCAAAAAATGAATACGATGCCATCCGCCAGGAGGTGGTGGCAGAGCCTGCGGCGGGGGAAACACAGGAAGAGATTGCGGAGAAAAATTATCCGGAGCTGCAGATCGACTTTGCCGAACTTATCAGGACCAACCCGGATTTTCGTGGATGGCTCTATTTCCCGGCATTGGACATCAGTTATCCGGTGGTACAGGGGGAGGACAATGACTATTATCTGAAGCATTCCTTCGAGGGGGAGAGTGTGAATGCTGGATGCATTTTCATGGACTGTGGGGCTTCAGCAGACTGGTCAGACAGGAATACCTTTGTATTCGGACATAATATGCGGGATGAGAGCATGTTTGGGGCTTTTAAAAATTTGCTGAAGGGGACGGCAAGCTGCGAGGAGAATCCTTACTTCTATATATACACGGAAGATAAAGTCTACATTTATGAGATTTTTTCCTATTATGAAACAAAGAGTACCAGTGACCGTTTTGCCACGTTTACCTCAGATGCCTCCTATGATGATTATGTGCAGTGGGCCACAGAACATTCCCTGTATGCTTCGGATGCGGATTTAAGTGACAGGGGAAATATCGTATCCCTGTCTACCTGCTACGGCTCATCCGGTACAAAAAGGCGGGCTCTGATCCATGGAGTCCTGACAGAAACTGCCGATTATTAGGAATATAGTACTACAAACAGATAAGCAGAGGACAAGAATAAGCAAAAAATCACATTTTTAATAAAAAATCTGAACCCTTTTTGAAAGCACTTCCGTCTTAATAGTTGTAAAGAGGAACGAAAACGTTGTAAAACGTGAAAAACATTGGATTTCATTGAGGGAGAAATCAGATGAGCAGATTTAGCAAGTATGTAAGGGAAAAAGTAGTAAAGGTTCTGGTAGCAGCACTGGTAGCAGGTTCCGTCGCAGGGAACGAGGGGATTACTGTGCAGGCAGCAGGTGCGGATTTAAATGATCCATTTTCATTTGTATTATATACAAATGAATTTGTATCCTCAAATCTGGACCATATTGAGGGAAATGCCGCAATTAGAGAATTAAAGGTTTCCATGGTAAGCTATGGGGGAAAATCTTATCTGGGAGATCTTTCTGCTCCGAATCAGATTCTTAAATATACAGCGTCAGGCAGAACAGACGAAAAGGAACTGATAATTCCGCTTACTAATTCTGACGGAACACAGAACTCTGTTGAGCGGGAAGTGACTGGACAGGGTTATAATATTATAGCTGGTGAAAATAAATTATATACTGGAAATCTTCTGAAGAACTGTGAGGTATGGGATACAGATATTGCATCTGAGATCAGCAATGTCCTGGCAGGTAATATGGTACAGAAAAGCAACGACTTGTATGCTTTGGCGAATGAAAATAACGATACACAACTGGTATTGAATGTAACAAGTGCTGAGTTAAATACCAGGATGGAAGACTATGACAAAGAGATCACCGGCGCAGCTTTTTATGGAAAAACAGTTGTGGTAAATGTAAGTGATTCCGGAACTGTGAATATTACCGGCTGGATGAATGCACATGGTGCAAAAAAGCAAGCATTGGAACATCAGCTGTGGGCAGACAGAATTATTTGGAACTTTGGCAATGCAACAGAAGTTAATGTAAATTCTATTTTCGGATATATTCTGGCTCCGAAGGCAACTGTCTATAATGGCGGAACTGTTGTCGGAGGCATCATAGCGGATAAGTATAAGCAGGGCGGTGAGATTCACTGTCCGTGCGAACCGGATGAGCCGGAATCTACACCTACACCGGTGGTAACCGAGGAGCCTACACCGACACCGACGGTACCGGTGGTAACCGAGGAGCCTACGCCGACACCGACGGTACCGGTGGTAACCGAAGAACCTACGCCGACACCGACGGTACCAGTAGTAACCGAGGAACCTACACCAACAGCAGCACCTGACACCCCGGATGAACCCGATACTCCGGATGATACACCAGATGATCCCGGCACCCCGAATGATCCCGGCACACCGGCCGGTGGAATCCCGGATACCCCGCAGGTACTTGGTGCAAGACGCCGTAGAATGGTGACCATCGAGGACGAGGCAGTTCCTTTAGCGGACAGAGCAGTCCTCGGAGCATCCAGACGACCGCAGACCAGCGATGACTCCGATGCCTGGAATCTGGGCTTTGCCTTTTCCCTGACGAGTCTGGGAGCATGGCTTGTTCTTAAGCGAAAAGAACATTAAACAGGAACGGAACGACAGCCGATCTTAGCTGTAAAAGTATAAAAGGATCAGAATCTTGAAAAATTTTTCAAAATCTGGTCCTTTTTTCCATTTGGCGCAGTCTTCCTTATTAGGAGAGTAAAAAGAAGTAATAAAAACAGAAATACTGGTTTTGAGGGGAAACAGAAATGAAGTTAAAAAACGTAATACAGACCAAACTGGCAAAAACTCTGGTAGCGGCACTGCTGATCGGCAGCGTCTCCAACACCGGATTTACAGTACAGGCAGAAGAAGCAACGCAGAATGAGCAGAACGATGTTGTTGAAATGGCAAGTGTAAGCGGAAACGACAGCGTTGTTGCTGTAAAAGAGAAAACCTATCCCACCATCAAAACGGTGATTCTTGCTGGAGGCACCATGGCAAAATATGTGGGAGGACAGGTAGCCAGCCCCAACGTATGGCCCCATAATTACAAGCCGGCAAACGGAGATTTTTCATTGTTTGCAGGTCATAAGATGACTTTGGATGATGCTGAAACCTTTAAATATCTTTCTGTGGATAATACAGGGGTAGATGCCGAAGGAAAGTTAACCGGAAGTAACGGGGCAAGCTGGCAGTGCGTTGGATTCGTAGCATTAGATGTAAACAAATATTCTGACTGTAAGCCCGCAGATTTGTTACACTATGTTTATTACGGTGAAGACAGCGAAGGCACTTCCTATTATAAAGAAAACTGCGGAAAAACCCTTGAGGATGTAAAACAGTATGTGAATGACAACAACGGCGTCTTGTATGGTGAAAATGTAACGGAAAGTTTTATGAATCAGTTGCTCACCACCGGTCGGTCCTTCAGCGGAGTCACCATTGCCACGGTATGGTATGTGACCACACCCACAGAGACCTGGATCAATTATGACGGATACGATTACAGGATTCCCGGGGTATCCGCAGTAGATTATTATGAATATCCCACGGGAACGGTAACTTTTGAACAGAATGAGAACGGCGCAGTGTTCCATTATATTTCCGAAGGTATTACCATTACTACAACTCCGGAACTGGAACAGCATTGGGAAAGCGGCACCGGCAGGGTGACCTATGATGCAACGATCACCATTACGATCCACAGCAATGCCCCGGACAAGGTAAGAATCAATCTGTCCGATGCCATCGGTTATCTGAACGGTACCGTGGCAGGAGGAAATGCGGCAGAGCCCGGAGATACCCTGTACTACAACATAAAGCTGGTAAATGAGAGCAATAAGGAGTATCAGTATGATCCTGCAAAGGCCACGATCGGTACGATCCCGGCGGCGCCTAAGGCAGGAGAGAAAGTAACGGTTCTGTCCAGTGGTTTTGAAGGTTATGAGATCGGTGAAGTGGGAGCGTTCTGTACATTGCCCCGCCGTATTTTAAATGCTCCGTTACGGGATCTCGGAATCACCGCAGGCAAGGTTACGGATGCGATTGTCGGAGAGGCTCTTTTGAAAAAAGGATATGGCAGCGAAGAAATGAAGCCGGAAGAGGTTACGCAGAGCTGCCTGGCACAGTATTACTTAGACTGGTTCAACAATACTTCCAGAGAAGAAGGAAATAAGGTCTACGGCTTTTCAGAACTTACGGCAGAGGAACTGGCAATCCTGACCAACGGAACCGCCGATACCACAGTAGCGGAGAGCTGTTCTGCAGTAGCAGATGCTTTATATTACACGACATATCATAATGTATATACTTTTGACGGTGAAGGTCTGTATGACCGGATGCTGAAAAACGGACAGGAAGGTTCCTATGCAGATACTCTGGTATCCGACCTGTTAAAGGACGGAGAAGTGAAGATCACCACTAACCTTAACGGTGTGTTGGCCAACAACGGCTATCAGATGACCAGATACGGCTTCGGAATGCAGTTTGAATTGTCCAGAGAGCCGGAGGTTACTCCGCCCGTGACTACCAGCCCGGAACCTACTCCCAGTGCTACTCCGGAGCCTACGCCGACAGGCACACCGGATACCACACCCACGACGCCGACCACTACTCCGACCGCACCCCCGGATACTCCGGACGATTCGGATGATTCCGATACCCCGGATACTCCCGGTACACCGTCTGAGCCGGCAACCCCGGTAACACCTCAGGTGCTTGGTGTAAGACGTCAGCGGGTTGTAAGCATTACCGATGATCCTACACCATTGGCGGACAGAGCAGTCCTGGGAGCTTCCAGAAGACCCAGGACCGGCGATGATTCCAATACATGGAATCTGGGCTTTGCCCTTTCCTTGACAGGGCTGGGAGCATGGCTTATTATTAAGAAGAAGCAATCATAACGAATAAACATATATTTACTATAAACAATCAAGGAAAGAAGAGGTAGAACAAATGAAAAAAAGATGGATGAGTCTTGTTCTGACAGTCATCATGGTGCTGAGCCTTGCAGGCTGCGGCAAGAGTACAGAATTATCCTCTGTAAGCCGTGATCCTGCCACGGATGACGGAACTGTCTGGTTCGATGAAGAGGCAGTGGCACTGGCGGGTTCTGTGAGAAAAGCCGGTATGAGTGAAGCTGAGCTGGCCCGTGCAGATGAACTTCGTGCCATGGCTATCGATGCGTTGGATATTGTAAACGCGAAGAGAGCAGAGAACGGCCTGGCAGCACTGAACTGGAGCAACGGTCTGGAGTCCTGCGCTATGGTAAGAGCACAGGAAGCAGCTTCCAAGTTTTCCCATACCAGACCCAACGGTAAGGACTGGTACACAGTGAACAGTGAACTGATGTGGGGCGAGAATCTGGCGAAGGGCTATGATTCCGCACAGAGTGTAGTAGATGCCTGGATGGCTTCTCCTACACACGCAGCGAATATCCTGGCAGGCGATTTTACCACCTGCAGCATTGCGGTCTATGAGACCAATGGCAAGTTGTATTTTGCCCAGGAGTTCGGCTATTAACAGGGTATTTCTTATCATGAGGGGATAGAGAGATAAATGACAGGAGAGAGTTGATATTCTTAACGGAATATTAACTCTCTTTTTGGGCTTCAAAAGATAGAAAATTTTCCTGAATCATGGTAAAATAAAATCGACATATAAAATTGAGTATCTCTGCAGAAGATCACTGTTCCAAATGAGGGAGATGAATGGAATATCCGGGCGCTGCCGGACAAGTGGTCACTTCACAGAGTACAGGAAAATAAAGCATATAATAAAAATGCAGCGCAGAAATGAGGACATATGAGTACAAAAGCATCACAGAAGGGCACAAAGGGGCAGACACCCGGCATGACGACGATCCGGGAACGTCTGCAGAAGGCAATCAGCAGGCTGGTAGTGTTCTCGATTATTCCGTTGGTCATCCTTACCGTGATCCTGAATCTGTCCAGTACCATGAGAACACTGGAAGGCGATATGCTGGTGGTGGCAGAGATCTCTGCAGACCGTATCAAAGAGGAACTACGGGTGACAACAACGATCGTATCCGAACTCGGATGCAGCTATCAGCTGTCTTCTCCGGTATTTACCCAGGAGCAGAAGCAACAGTATATCAACCAGCGTGTGGAAGCTTATGGAATGGTCAGAGGCAAGCTGATCGGCTCCAACGGTATCTGTGCTTATGACGGAACCGATTATAGTGACCGTGATTATTTTAAGAGATCCATGCAGGGAGAGGTCGTGGTATCGGATCCAGTGATCTCGAAGTCAGATGGCAGACTCAGCGTTATCATTTCCGCACCTGTATATGCAGACGGAGATAAGAATGGTGATATTGTCGGCGTGGTATTCGTTGTGCCGGATCCGGAGTTCTTAAATGATATTGCTGCGGCAGTCTCTGTCAGTAAGAATTCCGAGTGCTATCTGTTGGGAGAAACAGGTATCACCATTGCTCACTGTGATTCTGCGATTGCCCAGGAGCAGAAGAGCAACATTGAACTGTCTCAGACGGACAGATCTTTGCGGGGAATTGCAAAGGTAGAGCAGAAGATGATGACCGGAGCAACCGGATATGGCACTTATATGAAAGGCGGAACCCTCACAATACAGGCTTATGCACCAATAGAAGGAACCAATGGATGGAGCGTGGCAGTAAATGCACCACTGACAGATTTCCTTGGTTCTACCGTTGTATGTATTGTCATTGGTGTAGCAATAGGTGCTGCAGCTTTATGTTTCAGTGTGCGCAGGGCAAAAAAGATCGGTCAGGCGATCGGTGAACCGGTGGCAAAGTGTACCGAGAGATTACGTCTGTTGGCTGAGGGCGATCTGCATACTCCGGCACCAGTGATCCGGACACAGGATGAGACACAGATCCTGGCAGAGGCTACCGCCGCATTATCCGGTAACCTGCAGAAAGTGATTGGCGATGCGGATTATCTGTTGGGAGAGATGTCACAGGGCAATTTTGCACTGACTACAGGTTGCGCAGAAGCCTATGTGGGAGACTTTCAGGGACTGTTGGAATCTATCCGTAAGCTGAACCATAAGCTCAGTGAGACACTTAATGAGATCAAGACGGCAGTGGGACAGGTATCTCTGGGGGCAAACCAGATGGCAGATGCTGCCCAGGGACTTGCGGAAGGTGCTACCGACCAGGCCGGTTCCGTAGAGGAACTGCAGGCTACCATCACGAATGTAACCGAGATCGTGGAGAAGAATGCCAAGGCACTGGGAGGTTCTTACCAGAAGGCTATGGATTACCAGCAGCAGGCGAAGGACAGCGGAGAGGAAATGAAGGGTCTGACAGATGCCATGCAGCGTATCAACGATACTTCCAGGCAGATCAGCGATATTATTGGTGAGATTGAGGATATCGCATCCCAGACGAATCTGTTGTCCCTGAATGCAGCCATTGAGGCAGCCAGAGCAGGAGAGGCCGGAAGAGGCTTTGCAGTGGTTGCGGATCAGATCCGTAAGCTGGCAGATGACAGTGCACAGTCTGCGGTACATACCAGAGAATTGATTGAGACTTCCCTGCAGGAGATTGAGCATGGCAACCAGATCACGGACAAGACAGCCGAAGCATTGCAGAAGGTCGTGGAAGGCATTGAGGATCTGGCCAACGAGTCCAAGAAAGCCATGGAAGAATCCAAGGCACAGGCAGATGCCATGATGCAGATCGAACAGGGCATTGAACAGATATCCACAGTGGTGCAGAACAACTCTGCGACCGCAGAAGAAACTTCTGCCACCAGTGAGGAATTGTCTGCGCAGGCCACCAACATGAACGAGCTGACCGCAGCATTCCAGTTAAGAGATCAAAATGTACGATGATTCGGTGTAATGAATTCTGAAGATATGACATACAATGCTTAATAGAAACAAGCATTGGAGGCAGCCGTGTTCGAAAAACAGAATATACAGGAAACCGTAAATGAACTGAAAAGTGACGCAGTGAAGGGCCTTACCGATGGTGAGGCCTTTCGTCGTTTACAGCAAAATGGCAGAAATGAAATGAAAGCTGCCAGAAAAAAGACGAAAATACAGCTTTTTCTGGAGCAGTTAAAGGACCCGCTGATCTACATATTATTGATCGCAGCTGTGGTATCCGTCTTTCTGGGGGAGCTCAGTGATGCCGTGATCATCGGCACTGTGGTAGTGGTCAATGCCCTGGTGGGCATGCTGCAGGAGGGAAAAGCCCGAAAGGCACTGGAAGCGTTGAAAAAGCTGACCAGTCCACAGACCATTGTGATCAGGGAAGGTATCCGTCAGGAGATTCCGGCGGCGGAACTGGTGACGGGCGATCTGGTAGACCTGGAGGCAGGGGCACAGGTACCTGCGGATATACGGCTGACCAGAAGCTCCAATCTGCAGGTAGAGGAATCCTCCCTGACCGGAGAATCGGTACCTGTGGAAAAAGATGCGCTGTTTCTGGCAGACTGCAGACACGAGATTCCATTGGCTGAACGGGTCAATATGGTATATATGTCTACTGTGGTGACCCATGGCCACGGAGAAGGAATCGTGACAGCTACGGGCATGGCCACGGAGATCGGCAGGATCGCCTCCATGATCACAGATGCGGAAGAGGAAATGACACCGTTACAGAAACGTCTGGGGGATATGGGAAAGCTTCTGAGTATTTTATCGCTGGGAGTATGTGCGGCATTGTTTCTGCTGGCGGTATTTCAACACAGAAATATTCCGGAAATGCTGCTGGTGGCGATTTCCCTGGCGGTGGCTGCGGTGCCGGAAGGTCTGCCGGCAGTGGTGACGATCTGTCTGGCATTGTCAGTGACCAGAATGGTCAAAGTACATACGATCATCCGCAGACTGCCTTCCGTTGAGACTCTGGGAGCGGTCAGCGTGGTCTGCTCGGATAAGACCGGCACACTGACCCAGAACCGGCTCACGGTGGAAAAATGCTGGTGGTATGATGTGCTGGAGGATGCTGCCGGCAGCAATGGCAGGGGAGAATCCCGATGCGTACAGGAGATGCTCCGGGGAATGCTGTTGTGCAACGATGCTTCCCTGCAGGGAGAGCAACGGATCGGAGATCCAACGGAACTGGCGCTCTTAGACTTCGGAGAGAAGATGGGGATGCATAGGGAACGTCTGGAGAAGCAGTACCCCCGCTATGATGAAAAGCCTTTCGATTCGGACCGGAAGATGATGACGACCTATCACAGAATCCCGAAAAACGGAGGGCATAAGGGAAGCATTGCCTATACGAAGGGGGCACCGGATGTGATCGTACAGCACTGCACCCATATTTTACAGGACGGAAGAAGTGTGCCAATGACAGCCGGACAGAGAAAAAGGATCAGTGAGGTTGTAGAACTCATGAATTCCCTGGCGCTTCGGACACTGGCGGCAGCACAGAGCGGAAACACTCTCGGGTGTGGGGAAGAAGGTATGACATTCCTGGGAATCGTGGGGATGCGTGATCCTGCCAGACCGGAGGCGGAGGAAGCGGTGGAGATTTTCCGCCGTGCAGGTGTATCTACAGTAATGATCACCGGGGATCATGTGGATACCGCCTATGCCATTGCCAGACAGCTGGGGATTGCAGGGCATCGCAGTCAGTGTATTACAGGGGAAGAACTGAATCATCTGGATGATGCTTCTTTTGCTGGGAGGATCAGGAATATCAGGGTTTATGCCAGAGTGACTCCGGCCCAGAAGGTACGGATCGTGAAGGGGCTGCAGCAGAATGGGGAGATTGTGGCCATGACAGGGGATGGTGTGAACGATGCTCCTTCTCTGAAAGCAGCAGATATCGGTGTAGCCATGGGAACCGGCGTGGATGTGGCTAAACAGGCGGCGGACATGATATTGACGGATGATAATTTTGCAACGATTGAAAAGGCAATCGAGGAAGGCAGAGGCGTCTATGAAAACATCCGCAAGTCGGTGATATTTTTACTGTCCTCCAATCTCGGGGAACTGATGACCATGTTCGTAGCAGTGGCTCTGGGGCTGGCTTCCCCTCTAAAATCCAGTCATATACTGTGGATCAATCTGATCACGGATTCCCTTCCGGCGTTGGCACTGGGAGTGGATAAAAATGACGGAAAAAGCCTGATGCGCTGTCCTCCAAGAAAAGCAGCGGAGAGTCTGTTCGCCCGGGGCGGAATGGCCTGTACCTTACTCTATGGAGCGCTGATCACCGGTATCGGTCTGGCGGCATTTCTGGTATTGCCCTGTGGGATCATGGCAGGCAGGGGAGAACTGTCCTGGAATCTGTTTGACTGGGTGGAGGGACTTCGTGAATTACTGTCCCGGGAAAAAATACTTGCCCGATCCCAGACCTATGCTTTTACAGTACTGGGAATGTGCCAGCTGTATCATGCAGTAGGAATGCGGGATATGCAGAAGTCCGTATTTGCCATGAGACCCTGGGATAATCCGCTGATGGTGTTGGCCTGTGTTATTGGATTTGCGCTGCAGTTTGCGGTAACGGAAGTACCGTTTCTCATCGGAGCGTTCGGAACCTCCCATCTGTCCGGACAGGAATGGCTGCTATTGAATGTATTGGCAGCATTTCCACTGCTGGCTCATGAGCTGGTAGTGATGTTACGGAAGTGAGTACGCTTATCCGGGCTTACCGACGATTCAGAACGATAATTCGCCCTATAACTTCAGGCAGATATTCTTGCGTATGCAAGCATCTGCCGAATACCCTGCCTGAAGCTACATGGCTCTGGATAGTCGTAATATTCAGAACCCCATTCGCAAAATCGCATCTCCGATGCTTTCCTTTTGCTCATGTGGTTACTTCGCCACATAAATATAGCCAGAGGATCTTACGAATGCAAGCATTCGACGTTCCTCCGGTTATATTTACGTGGCTCTGAATATTTACAAAAAGTTAACATTTTCCTTGTATGGAGTTTATAGTCAATAGTTACAATAAAATTGACAAATAACTTTCATGGGAGGGCAATGTGATGAAAATTATCAGAAAAACAGCGATTGTTATGCTTCTCTGCCTCTATTTTCTGACATATGGTGTATTGCCGCAGGTACAGGCCGCAGGTAAAGACGCTCCTGTGATCGTGGTAGCGCATCGGGCGGGGGCAAAAGTAGCTCCGGAGAACACGGTGGCGGCCCTGGAACAGGCCATCCGGGATGGAGTGCCTATTGCAGAGATTGATGTGCAGCAGTTGTCGGACGGAACCCTGATCGTTATGCATGACAGTAATTTTAAACGGACCACAGGAGAGGATATCTGCGTATGGGATGTGGAGGCAGATGCTCTCAAAACCCTGGAAGTGGGCAGCGGTTTTTCAGCAGCATACCGGGGAGAACAGATCCCGACACTGGAAGAAATGCTTGCCTGTGCCAGAGGCAGGATCACTCTGATGATCGAACTGAAATATACCGGACAGGAGGATGCACTGGAGGAAAGCGTGCTGACTCTGCTGCAGGACTATGATATGGTGGATGAGTGTATTATAGGCTCCATGAACAAGGGAATCCTGCAGAAAATGAAGGAGCTGGAACCGGGGATTTCAACAGTTTTTATTGCCCATGATCTGGAAGAAGAGGATTATGAGCTGGACTATGCCGACAGCTATAGCATCGAGGGGAGAAATCTTACGGTGGATATGGTAGATGCCATTCATTACTGCGGAAAGTCGGTATACGGGTGGACAGCCAATACTTCCGGTGCCATGCTTTGGATCGTAAACTGTGGGGCGGACGGTGTGATCACGGATGATGTGAGATTATTACAGACATTTTTGAGAGAACAGGCTTGCCGTAAAGCGTTTGCAAGTGTATACTGATTAGTTATAATAAGGGGAAGAATACGGAAGCAGGTTGGTGTATATGAGTAAAATATGGGAATTTTTCGAGAATCTGGGTGAATATGTATATGTGGCAGATGCAGAGACTCATGAATTGATATATATGAACAAGAAGACTCTGAAGAGCTATGGATTTCAAAGTCTTGAAGAGATCATCGGGTTAAAGTGTTATGAGATATTGCAGGGAAATTCTCTGCCCTGTGGAATGTGTAATAATGAACAGTTAAAGCCGGGTTTTTTTAAGGAATGGGAATATTACAATCCGCTGCTGCGAAGAGAACTTCATATCAAGGACACACTGGTAGAAGAAGACGGGAGAAAATACCGTATGGAAATCGCCATAGATTGCGGCAATCTGAATGAGAGAGGGCACAAATCCGAAGATTACCGTAATATGGAGGTTGCGTTGAATGAAGCCATCCGTGTGGCACAGCGGCAGGAGAGCATGGATCAGACACTGCAGGTGCTGCTGGAATTTGTCGGAAAGAATCTGGAAGCGGGACGGGCCTATATTTTTGAAAAGGATGACCACGATCATGACCACAATACATACGAATGGGTAGCCAAGGGAGTCTTACCGGAAAAGGATACCCTTCAGGATCTACCGCCGGAGATCTTCGCGGAATGGTATCGGAAGTTTGATGAGAATCAGAGTATTGTCACAGAGAATCTGGAAGAAATGAAAGATGTGGATCCGAAGATGTATGAAGTTCTGGTAAGACAGAATATTCATTCCCTGGTGGTGGTTCCGCTTTATGATGATGGGAAAGTAATCGGCTTCTACGGAGTAGACAATCCTTCGACCAGATATTTTGAATTTGTGTCGGAGATGCTGCAGATCATGGGACACTTTATCGTATCGTCCCTGAAGCAGAGAAATCTGGTACGGGAGCTGGAAGTGATGAGCTATTCGGATCCGCTGACGACATTGGGGAACCGTTATGCTATGGAGAGGTACATTGAGCAGGTGGACCATACCGAGCCCATCGGCGTGGTATACTGTGATATTACAGGATTAAAACGGATCAATGACAGTGAAGGACATTCCGCCGGAGACCGCCTGATCCGCAGGTGCTGTGACTGCCTGAAACGTGTATTTGAAGGAAATGGAATGTTCCGTATCGGCGGAGATGAACTGGTGGTCCTGTGCACCGGAATTTCTGAAAAGGAATTCTATCAAAAGGTGGAGGAATTAAAAACAGAGCTGGCAGCTCATGATGTTTCCATGGCAGTAGGAGCAGCGGTGAACACTCTGGAAGCCGTGGGAAAGGATCATCTACTGACGGAGTCCGAGAGACGGATGTATCAGGACAAGGCAGAATACTATCGCAGTACAGGGCTGGACCGCAGAAAGATCTGAGAATGGAAATCTCCAAAGCTATTTTGAAAGTTTATATGTTGAGAATTTCTATCAGGCAGTTCCCTTGACGGGAACTGCTTTTTTCTATATTATTTATATAGGTTAGCTACGACTAACTCAATGACTTTTGGATGGCAGGAGGTGAAGCGCTGATTGAGTCAGGAAACGTGGGAGATCCTGTGTGAAATGGAAGCAGACGATGTGGAACTACAGTTGGCTTTGCAGTGTGCACCGCTGATCACGGGACTTAAAATTTCCAATCTGCTGACGATTTCCCCGGAAGGCTTTATACAGGTGGGAAGGATCGTTGAAGGCAGTGTGCTTTCCCTGTATCCCTTGTTGGAGACAGAGGAGAAAATGGTAATACTGTTGTATCGGGAAGACCGGCTGGAAAAGTATTTGAAAATGCTGCAGGTACAGAAACTGCTGCGGGAGGCAGGGTACGAATCCGATCGGCTGGAGGATATTTTGCCGGTATTTTGCGATCGTTATGAAACCTATGCAGAGAGAGGGAAGCCGTTTCCTCACGAACTGGGATTGCTGTTAGGATATCCCCCGGAGGATGTGGAAGGATTTATCAGACATCAGGGGAAGAACAGCCTCTGCACCGGTTATTGGAAAGTATATGCGGATAAAGAAGGAAAACAGAGACTTTTTGAAAAATATGAATATGCCAGGGAAAATTTGATCCAGCTGTTGCATTATGGATTAAAGATGACAGAAATCATAGATATCTGCGGATGTACCGCGGCATAGAAACAGGCACGAAAAGGTGCGGAAGGGAAGGAAAAATAAATGGATAAGATTTATGTAGTATTCTGGACACAGGGTGGTAACACCCAGGCTATGGCAGAGGCCATCGGAGAGGGTATCCGGGAAGCCGGGAAGGAAGCGGAGGTAGTATTTGTGACCGGCGCCAACCTTGACGAACTAAAGGCTGCTCCCAAGTTTGCACTGGGCTGTCCCGCGATGGGAGCGGAAGTCCTGGAGGAATCCGAGATGGAGCCTTTTGTATGTGATGTGGAAGGCTTTGCTTCCGGCAAAAAGATCGCACTGTTCGGTTCCTATGGCTGGGGAGACGGTGAGTGGATGAGAGACTGGAGCACCCGTATGGAAGCAGCAGGAGCTACTGTGTTGAACGGTGAGGGCCTGATCTGCCATGAGACACCGGACGAGGATGGCCTGTCAGAGTGTAGAGAACTTGGCAAACAGCTGGCAAACGCATAAGGTATCTGAAAGCAAATAAGACAACATAACAAAAAGATTCATTCCCCGGGTGGAGAGTGAATCTTTTTGCTATATGTATGTGCTATGCTTTTTTGCTGCCACTTAAATAATAGCGTTCCTGTGCCACGGTCTCGGGAACCGGAATATTACCGTTTTGCAGCTTTCGGGTCAGAACATCCAGATGATGTAAGCCTTGGGCTACCTTGATCTTACGGCGATCCAGAAGATCGGCATACAACGGGTTCTGAGCCAGTGTATTGCAAATATCCTCCGGGAACGGGCAGTAGGTGAACATGATCTGACGGGCTACTTTGTTCAGTCTCGGGGATCCGGCACCTTCGAAGAGCACCCAGATCATATAATCCCTTACGAACATTTCCTTGAAACTGTTCTTGGCACGCTGCAGGCTGGATTTTACCTTTTCCTTGGCCTCTGTACTCAGATCATGGTTCTTGCGGTAGAACTGGATATAATCGAAATATTCACTGGTCAGGGAACTGATGGAGACATCGTTCCAGCGGTTACCCTGGACTCTCTTGCACAGCTCCCAACGGAATTCACCGGTCAGGTGGGTGAAGGTCGTCTTCAGATCCTCCAGATGGAAAATGGAGAAGACCATACGACCGGGGCTGTTACGGCGCTTGCCCTCAATTTCCTGCCACATGACACCGCGGATACCGACGTTGGGCATCAGGATGATGTCCGGCAGATATTCCAGATGAATTGTCTCCTTACCCATGACATCTATGTGCTCCATATCCAGACTTTCTCTATAGAATGCCGTGTAATCTACCCGGCGGATCTCCTCGAGAATCTGGGAGACACGGGAAACGGTGACATAGGAGCTTTCCAGATCCTTCAGCACATCATCTGCGCAGAACAGCGGACAGAAAGTAGTGATCCGTCCGAAGGTGATCTTGTTGACCTGAGGGAACATATTCCGGAGCTCGTAATTGACCTTGGCCATGGGATTGTTCTCCAATGCCTTGAGCTCTGCATCCGTAATATTGCCACCGACCTTTTGTTTGTGAATATAATCGGAATAATCCTGGTCAAATTCGTTCCGGCTGGGAGATTTCTTCCCGCGGAAGATGGCCATCAGCCAGTCATAAAAGGTATAGACACCGATATCGCTGTGATCCGACATGGCTTCTGCCATGCGGTACAGGGTGACTGCATTTTTCAGACCGGCCAGCTCCTCATCCACATAACCGAAATACAGAAACATTTTGACCGGCATGGGAATGTTCGGCTGTTCCAGCGTCTGGGTGAACAGGAGGGAGTAGAGCAGATAAAATTCTTCGGTCAGCTGTCTGCGTAAAAGAGCGACATCCTGATCCTGGGAAGCCCGGTCGGACAGCAGCTTGTAAGCGTGGACATGCTGACGGAAGCTGGTCACGGTATCCAGATCCGAACCGGCGTAATCCAGAATAGTGTTCAGCGATCCGGCAAGCTTGCCAAGGATCTCGGAATCTCCGGAAGAACCTGCCTCAGCGGAATCCTTGGATTCCATGAGATTCAGGCTGCTCTGGAAGGTCTGGGATCTGGAGGCAAACAGTTCCTGATCGATGAAGGACAGATCGCCGGCCTTAGAAAGCATACGGTGAATGCGGTCGTAGACCGCCTTGCTGTCTTCATTATCCTGTCCCAGTTTATAGAACAAAGAAGTATAAAAATCAAAAAGATCGTTGCCGGATTCCCGGAAATAGAAGGAACCGACCTGCTGCAGATAGTGGAACTGTTCCTCCAGGCTCTGGTAAGTACGGCGGAAGTCCAGACTTCCCTTACGCAGCATACCAAGGGACAGATCCGACTCCTGTACCAGGATCCGGTAATTGTCCGAAGCCAGGATCCTGCTTAAGCCCATGTAATAGCCGTTCAGCCAGATGTCCGGTGAATCATCCCCAAGAAAAGCATTCAGCTCATCGAAATGTTCCAGGGATCTCGCTTGCAGACGGTAACGGCTACACAGTGTATTGTAGGTGGCAATATCATCTGTCAGAGTACGATACAGCTCACTGCAGTTCAATTCCGAAATGGAACTGCGGTTCAGCAGAATATTGATCTGACGGAAACAGGACAGACAGAACAGACGTGCTACGTCCGGGTGCTTCTGTAGAATATCATTCAGGGAATCCAGACTGGTCAGGGGATACGTCAGGATCGTTGTATCCTCCAACGTGGTATAGCCCAGCAGATGGATTTCGGAGCAGATCTCACAGATACTGATCACGTCTCCCTTTCCCAGAGTATAAGAGCCGCCGGGATATGATACATCTACTTTACCGTTGGTAATCAGATGCAATGCAGTCATGGGCTGCCCATAGCTATATATAGTTTTCCCCTTCTCCAATACGATTCCAGCCATTCCAATACCTCGTCTTATCATACAAATATTTAATACACATTATACACCATAATACCAACAATTTTCTACTGTACTTTTGATAGAAATGTGATAAAATAAAACTACATATGTGTCACTTTTACATTGACAGACGAAAAAAGCGATGTTTTCGGTAGAAAACGGTACATGGAAAGGTATATTGGGGTTATGGAACAGAGCAGTGAATACAGAGAGCAGTTGCTGGAATCATATAAGCAGGCAGTGAGGCCGTTACTTCCCTACCTGCCCTGGCTGGAGCAGAGCGCCGGCAAGAGAGCCAGCTCTATCTACAGCGGACAGGATATCGGAGTGAATTCCGTGTCTTTTCCGGTATATGACGGGACTCTCCTGAATTTCGTCAGGGAAGCGACGAAAAGTCCCCTGATGGATCGCAACTATGCCTATGTATACACAAGACACCGGATCCGCACTCATCAGGAGGAGCGGGATATTATTCAGAAAGCAGGATGGAAGGAATGGGATATCCTCAGAGGAATCCTGTCAAAATATGTCTTAGGCGGCAGAACAAAGGGAAATCTGTGGAGCGAGGCGGTATCGGAGCAGATCTTTTATCTGGTACTGAAACAGATGCAGGAGATCATTGAATTCTGGGATAAGACACCGGCGAACGGAAAGCTTTGAGTGGGGAAAGGCAGGATAGATCCATGGGAGAAAAATCAGTACAGAAAAAGCGATATATCGTAGAGAAAGCCAGAGAAGTATTTGTGGAGAAGGGCTTCAAAAAAGTAACGATGAAGGATATTGTAGAGGCCTGCGACATCAGCCGTGGCGGACTCTATTTATATTTTGAGAATACCAGTCAGATCTTCATGGAAGTGTTGCGCATGGAGAGCGAGGAGGCGGATGACGTATTTTCCGACAGTATTACGGAGGATGCTACTGCAGCGGATATCCTGCTTCTGTTTTTAAAGGAGCAGAAGAAAGAGCTTCTGCGCAAGAAGAATACACTGACGCAGGCTACCTATGAATTCTATTTTGAAAACGAACTGCCCAAGAGAGACAATATTTTAAAAAAGCAGTTTGATTCCGCAGTGAAGATCATTGAAAAACTGATCGAGGCAGGTGTGGATAACGGAGAGTTTATCTGCGAGGACTGTGAGGGAACTGCGAGAAATATTATGTTTGTACTGGAAGGACTGAAGATTTCGGCCCAGACCATCGGCGTGACGGCGGAAGCGGTGGATCGTGAGATCCTGTATCTGTTGCGCGGATTGGGTGTAGAAGATTAATAAGACAACGGGTGATGATGCTTCAGGGAAAGTTTCCTGAAGCATTTTCTGTGTAGAAAAGCTGCAAAGAGATAAAGAGAGGGAAAAGGTAAGTATGACAGAAACGATCATCAGCATGGAACTTCCGGCGGGAGGACATCTGGCAATCCGCAGGAACCGGATCCGTCCGGAGGGAGAAGAACGGAATTTATCCAGAATCAGTCTGGTGTCCGGCATCCACGGGGATGAACTGGAGGGACAGTACATCTGTTATGAGACGGCGAGAAGAGTAAAAGAGCATCCGGAGTATTTGAAAGGAATCGTAGATATCTATCCGGCATTGAATCCGCTGGGAATCGACATGGCCAGCCGGACGGTGCCGAGACTGGATATGGATATGAACCGTATGTTTCCGGGAGACGCATCGGGGGATATGATGGAGCGGATCACGGCAACTGTGGTGGATTCCCTGATCGGATCCGATATTTGTATCGATCTGCACGCCAGTGATATTTTTGTGCGTGAGATCCCACAGGTACGACTCAGTGAAGATTTTGCGGAGGCACTGCTTCCCTATGCGAAAATGACCAATGCCGACATGATCTGGATGAATGCCACTGCCACGGTGCATGAATCGACGCTGGCCCATTCCATGAATCTGCTGGGAGTTCCCACACTGGTGCTGGAGATGGGACAGGGGCATGATATCCACAGATCCTTCGGTAATCAGATCGTGGACGGTATTTTCCACATCATGAGTGAAATGGGGATCTGGACAGGCCCGGAGCCAAAGGTGCAGGAGCCTGCGATATCCAGTGACGGTGAGGTGGAGTTTATCCGCAGCAAGTCAGACGGTGTGTTCCTGCCGCTGATCGAGCACAACCACTATGTGAAAAAAGGAGATCTGATCGGGAAAGTGGTGGATCCATTTGAAGGGACGGTGAAGCAGCAGATCCGTACCGCAAAAGGCGGGCTGTTGTTTACCCTGAGAGCTTATCCGGTGGTCTATGAAGGAGATCTGCTGGCGCGGATCCTGACGGAGTGAAAAGATTATGTTTGAGAGAGATATTTATACCATACATTCGACCTACAGAGAAGATATGCGCATCAAGGGCTTTCAGTTCGGCAAGGGCGAGAAGTCTGCTTGCATCGTGGGCGCAGCCAGAGGTAATGAGATCCAGCAGATGTATATCTGTTCCCAACTGGTGAAGACACTGCGGGAACTGGAAAACAACGGCTGTATCAGTGCCGGCAAACAGATTCTGGTGATTCCTACCATCAATGCCTATTCCGTGAATATCAGCCGCCGCTTTTTCGGTGTCAAGGAAGCGGATATCAATCGGAGTTTTCCGGGAAATGATTACGGGGAGCCGGCGGACCGTCTGACCAATGCGTTGCTTACGGAGATCCGGGATTACGTTTATGGGATCCAGTTTACGTCCTTTTACAGACCGGGAGAATTCGTGCCCCATGTGCGTATGATGGAGACAGGCTATCAGAATACGTCGTTGGCGAATCTGTTCGGACTTCCTTATGTGGTGGTGCGCAAGCCGGTACCCATCGATACCAAGACACTGAATTATAACTGGCAGGATGAGATGACGGCCGCCTTTTCGGTATACACGAATCAGAATACCCAGATCGATGAGGTGAGTGCAAGACAGGCGGTGGCAGCGGTCTTACGTTTCCTGAAACGTATGGGGCTGATCCGGTACGAGAGTCATTCCGGCTATATCAGTCATGTTATATATGAAAAGGATCTGAGTGATGTACCTGCGAACCGGGCGGGAATTTTCCGGGGAAAAGTACATGCGGGAGACGATGTGCGCTATGGAAATGAGATGGCAGAAATTATAGACCCTTACGATGGAACGGTGAGGGAGAAGATTCTGGCCCCCACGGACGGCATCGTATTTTTCGCCCACACGGAGGCCCTGATCTGCGAGAAGGACATCGCTTACCGGCTGATCCACAGACTGCATGAATGACGAACCGTTCAAAAAGGCAGGTAAAATCTATCTAAATTTGTTGTTTTCTGCTATTGTGGGAAAATATAGTATGTTGTATGATACTATTCAGAACCATGTAAATATAATCATATGTACGTCAAAGGCTCGCATTGTAAGGGCATCTGATGATATTTATATGGTGAGATAACCACATGAGCAAAAAGTAAGCATCGCAAGATGTGGTTTTGCGAATGGGGTTCTGAATAGTGTCGCATAGTATAAAATTTCGGAGGAGAGACATGAGCAACGTAAGACGTATCTATGTAGAGAAAAAGGAACCTTATGCCGTCAAGGCAAAAGAGCTGCACGACGAACTGAAAAATTATCTGGGTATCGATGTGGCAAAGGTTCGTGAGTTTATCCGCTATGATGTGGAGAATATTTCGGATGAGGTGTTTGCAAGAGCCTGCAAGACTGTATTTTCCGAGCCTCCCGTAGATGATCTGTATGAAGAGACCATCGAGATTCCTGCGGATGCAAAAGTATTTTCCGTAGAGTTCCTTCCCGGACAGTTCGATCAGAGAGCGGATTCCGCAGTGCAGTGTGTGAAGTTCTTAAAAGAGGACGAAGAACCTGTGATCCGTACCGCTGTGACTTATATGATCGAAGGACAGGTGTCCGACGAAGAATTTTCCAAGATCAAATCTTACTGTATCAACCCTGTAGATTCCAGAGAGACCGGCATGGAGAAGCCGGATACTCTGATCACGGTGTATGATGATCCCGCTGATGTTGCTGTTTTTGACGGCTTCAGAGATATGGACGAGAGCAGTTTAAAAGCTCTGTATGAATCTCTGGGACTTGCCATGACCTTCAAAGATTTCCTGCATATCCAGAAATATTTCCATGATGATGAGAAGAGAGATCCTTCTATGACGGAGATCCGTGTACTGGATACCTATTGGTCCGATCACTGCCGTCACACCACTTTTTCCACCGAGCTGACCGATGTGGAATTCGGTGAGGGTTATTATCGTTCTCCCTTAGAGACCACTTACCAGAGCTATCTGGATACCAGAGAAGAGATCTTCAAAGGCAGAGAGGACAAGTTCGTCTGCCTGATGGATCTGGCACTGATGGCCATGAGAAAGCTGAAAAAAGACGGCAAACTGGATGACATGGAAGAATCCGATGAGATCAATGCCTGCTCCGTAGTGGTTCCCGTGGAGATGGATTACGGTGACCATAGAGAGACTGAGGAGTGGCTGGTATTTTTCAAAAACGAGACCCACAACCATCCTACAGAGATCGAGCCTTTCGGTGGTGCTGCCACCTGTCTGGGCGGTGCCATCCGTGACCCCCTGTCCGGCCGTGGCTATGTATATCAGGCAATGCGTGTCACCGGTGCTGCGGATCCTACCGTTCCTGTATCCGAGACTTTGCACGGCAAGCTCTCCCAGAAGAAGCTGGTAAGAGGCGCAGCCAGTGGCTATTCCTCTTATGGTAACCAGATTGGTCTGGCTACCGGCTTTGTAAAAGAGATCTATCATCCTTCTTATGTGGCAAAGCGTATGGAGATTGGTGCCGTTATGGGCGCAGCTCCCCGCAGGAATGTTATCCGTGAGACCTCTGATCCCGGCGATATCATCATCCTGTTAGGCGGACGTACTGGACGTGACGGCTGCGGCGGTGCGACCGGATCCTCCAAGGTACATACCGATACTTCCATCGAGACCTGTGGTGCTGAGGTACAGAAGGGTAATGCACCGACCGAGCGTAAGATCCAGAGACTGTTCCGTCGTGAGGAAGTCAGCCGTCTGATCAAAAAATGTAACGACTTTGGTGCCGGCGGTGTCTCCGTTGCCATCGGTGAGCTGGCAGACGGTCTGACCGTAGATCTGGACAAGGTACCCAAGAAATATGCCGGACTGGATGGCACGGAACTGGCAATCTCCGAGTCTCAGGAGCGTATGGCAGTGGTAGTAGATCCTAAGGATGTAGATACTTTTCTGGGCTATGCAAAGGAAGAGAACCTGGAGGCTGTTCCCGTAGCAGTTGTTACTGAGGAACCCAGACTTGTACTGAACTGGAGAGGCAAGCCCATCGTGGATCTGAAGAGAGCTTTCCTGGATACCAACGGTGCCCATCAGGAGACCAAAGTAAAAGTAGATATTCCTTCCGAAGAAGAGAATTATTTTGATAAATGGGCTGTTCCCGCTGTAGGTGAGAAACTGGAAGAGGGCGATGTGAAGGGTGCCTGGGTGGCACTGTTAAATGACCTCAATGTATGTTCCCAGAAGGGTCTGGTAGAGATGTTCGACTCCTCCATTGGTGCCGGCAGTGTATTGATGCCCTACGGTGGAAAATATCAGCTGACTGAGACCCAGACCATGGTAGCCAAACTGCCTGTACTGGAAGGTAAGACCGATACCGTGACCATGATGAGTTACGGCTTCGATCCGTATCTGTCCTCCTGGAGTCCTTACCACGGAGCTGTCTACGCAGTGACAGAGTCCATGGCGAAAATCGTGGCTTCCGGCGGTGATTTCAGCAAGATCCGCTTTACCTTCCAGGAGTACTTCCGCAGAATGACCAGCGATCCTGAGCGTTGGAGCCAGCCTTTCGCAGCACTGTTAGGCGCCTACGATGCACAGATCGGGTTCGGGCTGCCCTCCATCGGTGGTAAGGACAGTATGTCCGGTACTTTCAATGATATTGATGTACCTCCCACACTGGTATCTTTTGCAGTGGACGTGGCAAAATATGGCGATATTATTACTCCGGAACTGAAGACCCCCGGCAATAAGCTGGTACGTTTTTCTATTAATAAAGACGATTTCGACATTCCGATGTATGAGAATGTGGCAGAATTATATGGCAAGATCCACGAACTGACCGAAAATGGTACGATCGTATCCGCTTATGCTCTGGATTCCAAGGGTGTGGCAGCAGCTGTAGCAAAGATGGCCTTCGGTAACAAGCTGGGTGTGAAGATCGACGATGAGGTAACCACAGACGACCTGTTTGACAACGGACTGGGCGATATTCTGGCAGAGATCCCCGCAGACAAGATGGCTACACTGGAAGAGAAGGAACTGGATTACACCGTGATCGGTACCGTGACCGAGGAGCCTGTATTCGTATATGGTGATGTGAAGATCACCATGGAAGAGGCACTTGTTTCCTGGACTTCCAAGCTGGAGAAGGTATTCCCCACCAAGGCAGTGAAGGGTACCGAGGCAGTGGCAAGCAATGTTTACAAGGCAGACAGTATTTATGTATGTAAGCACAAGATCGCAAAGCCTACCGTATTCATTCCGGTATTCCCCGGAACCAACTGTGAATACGACAGCACCAAGGCATTTGAACGTGCCGGAGCCCATGTGGAGACAAGAGTGTTCCGTAACATGACCGCAGAGGATATCCGCGAATCCGTAGAGGAATTCGAGAAGTCCATTGCACAGGCACAGATCATCATGTTCCCCGGCGGCTTTTCCGCAGGTGATGAGCCTGACGGCAGCGCGAAGTTTTTTGCAACAGCATTCCAGAATGAGAAGCTGAAGGAAGCGGTCATGAAGCTGTTAAATGAGAGAGACGGACTGGCACTGGGTATCTGTAACGGATTTCAGGCTCTGATCAAGCTGGGACTGGTTCCTTACGGCGAAATCACCGGTCAGAAGGAGGATTCACCTACCCTGACCTTCAATACCATCAACCGTCACATCTCCAAGATGGTATACACCAAGGTTGTATCCAACAAGTCTCCCTGGTTACAGGGCGCTACGCTGGGTGCTACCTACTGTAACCCCGCATCCCATGGTGAGGGTCGTTTCGTAGCACCGAAGGAATGGATCGACAAGCTCTTTGCAAACGGACAGGTTGCTACCCAGTACGCTGACCAGAACGGTAATGTATCCATGGATGAGGAGTACAACATCAACGGATCTTACTGTGCGATCGAGGGTATCACATCCCCCGATGGCAGATGCCTCGGTAAGATGGCACACTCCGAGAGAAGAGATACCGCTGTGGCCATGAACATCTATGGCGAGCAGGATATGAAGATCTTCGAATCCGGTGTACAGTACTTTAAGTAAATTGAAATTTAGCGAAATATCCCCGTAGCCCTTGGCAGGGTATAAGAAACGCGGCACGCTCGCGCTCTGTCGCAGAGCGTAGCGGTACATAAG
>ERZ835051.383-NODE-383-length-51542-cov-4.492221_pt1 | contig 51542 bp, 40 predicted proteins | sample MGYA00519575_ERZ835051 | MGnify/ENA primary metagenome ERZ835051 (study PRJEB31850, sample SAMEA3708769) | human gut metagenome | biome: human gut; feature: human-associated habitat; material: faeces | place: China | collected 2014 ... | reverse complement strand
CATGCAAGCGCTCTAGCCAACTGAGCTAATCCCCCTTGACACAACACAAAGATATGGAAAATTTCCAATTGCCAAAATTTCAAGCCTTATTTCCCCGATTTTTACTATTTTTGTTTAATAATGGGTTGGTGGAGTCTACAAACAACTATTCCACAAGCCTGTTTTAGTTAGATTGCAGGTGCTCGAAAAGAGCGCCTTTTTTGAGCCTTTATGCAAGAGACCAAAAACACAACAACAAATGACCACTGCCAAACCGCCGTGTTGGTTGCCATTATGAATGACCGGCAGGATGAAGCACAGGTCAAAGAGTATCTCGACGAATTAGAATTCTTGGCCGAGACAGCGGGTGTGCGCACTTTGAAGCGATTCACCCAACGGCTGGCCAATCCCAACTCACGCACCTTTGTCGGTGAAGGCAAGTTGGCCGAAATTACGCTCTATGTCGAAGAGAATGAGGTGGACTTTGTCATTTTCGACGATGAGTTGAGCCCATCCCAAATTCGCAATCTCGATAAAGTTTTTTCGCGTAAAATATATGACCGTACCAGCCTGATTTTGGAGATTTTCGCCCAACGGGCCACTACGGCTTATGCCAAAACGCAGGTTGAATTGGCTCAATGCCAATACCTGTTGCCACGTCTGGCCGGTATGTGGACCCACCTGGAACGCCAGCGAGGTGGAACTGGAACCCGTGGTGGAGCCGGTGAACGCGAGATCGAGACCGACCGCCGTATTGTCCGCAACCGTATCAGCCGCCTGAAAGAGCAATTGAGCAAGATCGACAAGCAGATGGCCGTCCAGCGCAGCAACCGCGGACAGTTGGTGCGGGTCGCACTGGTTGGATATACCAACGTGGGCAAATCGACCATCATGAATCTGATTTCGAAAAGTGACGTTTTTGCCGAAAACAAACTTTTCGCTACGCTTGACACCACCGTCCGCAAAGTGGTGCTTGACAATCTGCCGTTTCTGCTGTCGGATACGGTAGGGTTTATCCGCAAACTGCCGCATCAGCTGGTCGAATCGTTCAAATCGACTCTCGATGAGGTGCGTGAAGCCGATCTGTTACTGCACGTCGTCGATATTTCGCACCCGAACTTTGAAGAGCAGATTGCCGTAGTCAAAGAGACCCTGCAGGAGATTGGAGCGGCAGACAAACCAGTTTTCCTGATCTTCAACAAAATCGATGCTTATACCTACGTTCCCAAAGACGAGGACGACCTCACTCCGGCCACGAAAGAGAACAGAACACTCGACGAGCTGAAGAACAGTTGGATTGCCAAAGCGAATACGCCTTGTATCTTCATCTCGGCACGCGAGCGGACTAACATCGACAAATTCCGCAAAGATCTCTACGGCATGGTTCGCGAGATACATGCAGGGCGCTACCCATTCAACAACTTTTTATACTGATTCCGATTTCCGGAACACCTACAAACCGAATAACAACTCAAATTTACGGAACATGGCTGAACAGATGGTAACGATACTGGATCGTGAGAATACACTTCTCAATCGTTTTATTGCCCAGATGCGTGATATCAACATACAGGGTGACAGCATGCGTTTTCGTCGCAACCTTGAACGAGCCGGAGAGGTGATGGCTTATGAGATCAGCAAAACGCTGGAGTACAAACCGCAATTGGTTGAGACTCCTCTGGGAGAAGCCGAAGTGATGATGCCCGACGATGAGATTGTAATTGCAACGATTCTACGTGCAGGTCTGCCTTTTCATCAGGGTTTTCTGAACTATTTCGACAATGCCCAGAATTCCTTTGTATCGGCCTACCGCAAATATCGGAAAGACAACACATTCAACATTAAAGTTGAGTACATTTCGGCTTGTGAATTGACCGGCAAAACGCTTATCATCGTCGATCCAATGTTGGCAACCGGCTCTTCATTAGTGATGACCTATAATGCTCTCGTAGAGAAAGCTGGCATGCCTAAATTTACGCATGTGGCCACGGTAATAGCCAGTGAAGAGGGACTTGAGTACACCAAAAGCCATCTTTCGGCCAACAACTGCCACATCTGGTGTGGTTCCGTAGATGCCGAGACGACCGTAAAATCCTATATCGTACCGGGCATGGGCGATGTTGGCGACTTGGCCTATGGCGAGAAACTTTAAGTGAGGAGGCTTCAAGCTCGAGCAACGATTATGCAGATCAGCAGCCTTGAACAAACAATCGGCAGGCAAATGATCTAAAAGAGACGCAGCCTGCATTTTCTACCGATCATTTACCCCATGAAAATCATTCGTCCGGTTTGATCTATAAACAGGTGCAGGTCAGGGCAAAAGATCGTGGGCATTTTCCCATTCATCCATACAAAATTGATTTATAGGAGAACCGGCATTTTTCTGCCGTACTGCCAAACGACTCATTGACTGCTTCTATCTAACCGACAACACAATAAAAATAAAAACGGGGTTACTTTGTCTCCCCGTTTTTTATTGCTTTACGCTTGTTGCGCACCACCTCAACAAAGACCGGAACCAACGAGAGTACAATAATCAGTACGACCAATAATTTCAGGTTGTGCTGTACAACATCGAGCCCTCCAAACAGGTAACCGGCATAAGAGAAGAGTGCAACCCACACCACACTGCCGATAATATTGAACGAAAGGAAGTGACGGTACCCCATATGTCCCATACCAGCTACAAATGGGGCAAAGGTTCGTACGATCGGGACAAAACGGGCCAAAATGATTGTCTTTCCCCCGTGTTTTTCGTAAAAACGGTGAGTCTTATCCAGATAGCTCTGTTTGAATATTTTGGAATTTGGATTACGGAACAGTTTTTCCCCGAAAAAGCGGCCGATCATATAATTTGCTGCATCACCCAACACCGCTGCCGCAATCAACATAAACACCAACAGATGGATATTCATGGGATTGGTCGGCAACGAGGCCAGTGCACCAGCCATAAACAGCAGCGAATCACCCGGTAGAAAAGGAGTCACCACCAAACCGGTCTCACAGAAGATGATCACGAAGAGGATCGCATAGATCCACATCCCATAAAGGGCTACCATTTCGGTCATGTGCACATCGATATGCAACACGAAATCCACCATACTCTGCAAATAGTCCATCGTCAACTTTTTTATCACACTGCCTCAATGGCCGCACCTGAATCCTATCAACATACCCTATCTACTGGGGAAGCAGGAAAAACAAAGGGAGGCGATCATCCCGAAACAGGTCAACAAATCAAGAAAAATTCAAAAAAAGGGAGGGCAAAATCCCCTCCCTTTGCTATTATTCTATATCGGAATAGATTAAATCACCACATTGACAATCTTTCCGGGAACCACGATAACCTTTTTAGGAGTTTTACCATCGAGGTATTTGGCTGCAGCGGGGTCGGATACCACTGCCTCTTCGACCTGCTTGGGGGTCAAACCGGCAGGCAACACCTTCTTGTAACGCATCTTGCCGTTGAATGAGATCGGGTACTCGATACTGTCTTCAACCAGATATTTTTCGTCATATTCAGGGAAAGAGGCATCACAAACCGATGTAGTATGACCCAGACTCTCCCACAACTCCTCGGCAATATGCGGAGCAAAAGGAGCGATCAACACAATGAGCGGTTCGAGGATGGCCCGTTTGTTGCAACCTCCCAGCTCATTGAGGCAGATCATAAAGGCACTAATTGATGTATTGAACGAGAAGTTCTCAATATCTTCACCCACCTTTTTGATCGTTTTGTGCAGACTCTTGAGTTCAGCCGGTGTCGGAGCCTCATCACTTACGACATACTCTCCATCCCGGTTATAGAAGAGGCGCCAGAAACGACGTAAGAATTTATGCACACCGTCGATACCGTTCGTATCCCATGGTTTGCTCTGCTCGAGCGGGCCGAGGAACATCTCATACATACGCAATGTGTCGGCACCGTAATCTTCCACGATGTTGTCAGGATTGACGACGTTGAACATCGATTTGGACATCTTTTCGATTGCCCAGCCGCAGACATATTTGCCATCCTCGAGAATAAACTCGGCATCAGCAAACTCCGGACGCCAAGCCCGGAAGGCATCCAGATCAAGCAGATCGTTGCGCACGATATTGACATCGACATGAATCTCCTGCGTCTCGTATTGTTTTTTCAGACCCAAAGAGACGAACTTGTTGGTACCCACAACTCGATAGACGAAGTTCGAACGTCCTTGAATCATACCCTGGTTCACCAGTTTCTTGAAGGGTTCGCTTTCGCAAACATAGCCCAGGTCATAAAGGAACATATTCCAGAAACGCGAATACATCAAGTGTCCCGTTGCGTGTTCGATACCGCCCACATAGAGATCGACATTGCGCCAATACTCATCAGCCTCACGGCTAACCAATGCGTTATCGTTATGGGGATCCATATAACGGAGGTAGTAGGCTGATGAACCGGCAAATCCTGGCATGGTACTCAATTCCAGCGGATAGCCCTCTTCGGTCTGCCAATTTACAGCATGAGCCAATGGAGGTTCACCGTCTGCTGTCGGACCGAAGTTCTCGATCGGTGGCAGCTCTAACGGCAATTTATCTTCCGGCAGCGGATAGGCCACATTATCTTTATAGTAGATCGGGAACGGCTCACCCCAGTAACGCTGACGGCTGAAAATTGCATCGCGCAGACGGTAATTGATCTTCTTCTTGCCGAATCCCCGTTTTTCGATTTCGTCAAACATGGTTACGATCGCCTCTTTGACATCCAGACCATTGAGGAATTCAGAGTTTATCAAGCGACCCTCTTTGGCATCGTAGGACTCCTTCTCGAGATCGCCACCCTCAACTACCGGAATGAGCGGCAAACCAAAATGACGTGCAAACGCGTAGTCACGGCTGTCGTGCGCCGGAACGGCCATGATGGCACCTGTACCATATCCGGCCAAAACGTAATCACTGATATAGATTGGAATCTCTTTACCATTGAAAGGGTTAATCGCATAGCCACCAGTAAACTGACCACTAACCCGTTTGGTATCGGCCATACGTTCCCGTTCGGAACGTTTTTTAGTTTCGGCCAAATAGGCCTCAACTGCCTCTTTATATTCTGGGGTAGTGAGCTGCTCTACCAACTCGTGTTCGGGAGCTAACACCATAAAGGTGACTCCGAAAATGGTATCAGGACGAGTGGTAAAGACCTCCAATTTCTCGTCAGTCCCCTTCAGGCCGAAAAAGAGTTGCGCTCCCACACTGCGACCGATCCAGTTGCGCTGAATCTCTTTGAGCGATTCGCTCCACTCCAATTGCTCCAGACCGTCCAACATTCGCTGCGCATACGCCGTAACCCGCAGCTGCCACTGCTTCATCTGTTTCTGCTCAACCGGGAAACCACCACGCACAGACCAGCCATCCTTCACCTCATCGTTTGCCAACACAGTTCCCAACCCGGGGCACCAATTGACCAACGTATCGGCACGGAAAGCCAAACGGTAGTTCTGCAAAGTGGCCTCTTTTTCCGCTTCGCTCATCGCTTTCCATTCCTCCGCTGTAAACGAAAGCTCATGGGTGCAAGCTGCATCCACGCCCTGCGTACCGTTCTGCTCAAACGCAGCCACCAACTCCGCAATCGGACGGGCTTTTTGGCAAACGTTGTTATAATAGCTGTCGAACATCTTCAAAAATGCCCACTGCGTCCATTTGTAGTATTTGGGATCACAGGTGCGCACCTCACGATTCCAATCGAAGCTGAAACCAATCTTATCGAGCTGTTCACGATAACGGTTGATGTTCTTTTCGGTAGTCACAGCCGGATGCTGACCAGTCTGAATCGCATACTGCTCAGCCGGGAGTCCGAAAGCATCGTAACCCATCGGGTGCAGTACGTTAAATCCTTTGAGACGCTTGTACCGCGAATAGATATCCGAAGCGATATAACCCAGCGGATGGCCGACATGCAAACCCGCTCCCGAAGGGTATGGGAACATATCCAACACATAATACTTCGGGCGATTTTTATCAACCTCGACTTTGTAGGTTTTTCTTTCGGCCCAACGGCGCTGCCACTTCTGCTCAATGGCCCTGAAATCGTATTCCATATCGTTGATTTTGTTTTATCTCTATCTCAGGCTGACAGACCCTTTCAAGTTTCAATGGTCTATCGCTCACTATCTCTTCTTTCTGCGCATAGAATCGGTCTTTTTCGATTCCGGGACACAGATTCAATTCTGTTCACTGGTTTCGTGTGCCATGCGGTGCACCTTGCGGAGGGTCTGCAAAATACCCTGACGATCATATCCGCACATAGCTTTGAGCTGATCAACTGTCCCATGCGGAATGAAACGATCCTGAATTCCCAGTGATGTAACTCGGCACGAATAACCATGGGCATTGAAGAAGGCCAACACAGCTTCTCCAACTCCGCCCTCAATGACACCATCCTCTACAGTAACTACCTGTGAGAACTCTCGACCTATCCGATGCAACAACTTTTCATCAAGAGGCTTGGCAAAACGGAGATCTGCATGCAATACCGAGACCCCTTCAGCTACCATCTGTTCTGCAGCCCATGCGGCATCATTACCCACCGGTCCTATGCTCAACAAGGCTATTTCATTTCCTTCTCGCAGCACCTGTCCTTCACCAATCGGCAACAACTCCATCGGACGTTTCCAGTCTGAAATCACTCCTTTTCCCCGAGGATAACGGATCACGAAGGGCCCTGAAGTTTTCGTAGCCGTAAACATTAAATTACGCAACTCCACCTCATTCAAAGGAGAGGCAATCGTCAATCCGGGAACCGGCAATAAACCGGCCAGATCGAATACACCGTGATGTGTTGCCCCATCTTCACCGACCAGACCGGCCCGATCCAGGCACATCACCACATGCAATCCCTGCAACGCAACGTCATGAATCACATTGTCGTAAGCACGTTGCATGAACGATGAGTAGATGTTACAAAACGGCACCAGCCCATCGGCTGCCAATCCAGCAGAGAAGGTGACTGCATGCCCTTCAGCGATTCCGACATCGAAACAACGGTCGGGCATCTGCTCCATCATGATATTGAGAGACGAACCGGTCGGCATAGCCGGCGTAATTCCAACAATCCGATCATCCTGACAGGCCAGCTCAAGCAAGGTTTCTCCAAACACATCCTGATAACGAGGTGGTTCACCCGGTTTTGCTTTGACAATTCGCTCTCCAGTTTCCGGATTGAACAGGCCTGGCGCATGCCAAGTACGCTGATGCTCCTCTGCAGGTTGATAGCCTTTCCCTTTCACTGTCAACACGTGCAGCAATTTAGGGCCAGGAATATGTTTCAAATCACTCAAGACACGAACCAGCGCTTCGACATTATGTCCATCTACCGGGCCGAAATAACGAAAATTGAAACTTTCGAACAGGTTACTCTGTTGGAGCATACCGCCTTTGAACGCATTGCCCAGTTTTTGCAATGCCCGACGGAGTTTGGGAACCCCCTCCAAATGGGTCCACGCATGAGACTTGACTTGATTATAGCGTTTGGATGTAGTAATACTCAACAGATACTCTTTGAGTGCCCCGACATTGAGATCGATCGACATGCGGTTATCATTGAGAATCACCAATAAATCCGCATTGGAGGCTCCGGCATTATTAAGTCCTTCGAAAGCCAAGCCACCGGTCATCGCACCGTCACCGATTACCGCCACCACCTCACGCTTTTCGCCACGCAAGGCAGAGGCAACCGCAATTCCCAATGCTGCAGAGATCGACGTTGAGGAGTGACCTACCCCAAAAGCATCATAGGGACTCTCATCCATGCGGGGGAAACCACTGAGTCCACCCAATTTACGATTGGTACAGAAGCTATCCCGACGTCCCGTAATGATTTTGTGGGCATACGCTTGATGGCCAACATCCCACACCAATTTGTCATTGGGCGTATTGAGCACATAATGCAACGCTACAGTCAACTCGATGACCCCAAGACTCGATCCGAGATGTCCCGGATTGGAGGCCAACTGTTCAATGATAAAATGGCGCAACTCGGCACAATACACCTTCAGCTCGTCCGGCTGCAACTTTTTAAGGTCATCCGGCGAGTTTATCTGATCAAGATATTTATACTCAAATGCTGCCATCTGTCTGAAAGAGGGAACAAAGATAGTAATTTTTAGGCGTACATTGGTACATTATAAATTGTTTTGTATCTTCGTAGCAAATATGCATTTTAACTCGAACACAATGAGAAAAGCCGCATTGCTATTACTTTTGGCAGGGGTTGTATGCTCCTGCGTTTCAAATAAGAAATTTAACTCCATGAAGGCTGAGGCATTACGCCTCGATGGTGAATTGAGCGCTGCGAACGACCGCATTGACGATCTGGAACGCCGTAACGACACTTTAACCGCCAACAACCAACAATTAGTAGCCGATTCGACACGTCTGTTTATGAGCTATACCGATCTGCAACAGCGCTATCAGCAATTATTGGCGGATGGTTCAGCCGAATCGGCCCGCATGCTCAAAGAGCTGGAAGAGAACCAGATGGCACTGAACGAACGTTCTCGCCGTGTCGATGAATTGGAGGCAATGTTGCGTAGCCGTGAAGAGGCGATCAACAACATTCGCAACAAAGTAACCGATGCCTTGACCGGATTTGACGGTAAGGGTCTTTCGATTTCGATCAAAAATGGCAACGTTTATGTCTCAATGGAAGACAAGTTGCTTTTCCGTTCGGGAAGTTTCGAGATTGATCCTAACGGAGCTCAAGCAGTACGGGATCTCTCAGACGTTTTGGCTCAAAACCCTGACATCAACGTCATGGTTGAGGGACACACCGATGATGTTCCTTACCGCTCCAACGGACAATTGCGAGATAACCTGGATTTGAGTGCCAAACGTGCCACCACTGTCGTACGTTTACTGCTCGAGAACAAGGCGATCGCCCCGAGCCGGATCATTGCAGCAGGTCGTGGAGAATCCTTACCGGTGGCAACTGGAAAAACGGCTGAAGACCGGGCTAAGAACCGTCGCACGGAGATCATCCTCACTCCAAAACTGGACGAGTTGATGCAACTGATGCAAGAAAATTAGTACATCTGTTACAAACACAAAACGGAGAACTTAAAACCAAATTTTCAATTTGGCCAAACAGCAAACAATCAATAAAAGCTGTTGTTGCACATTATTCCATTCATCGTAACATAACATTTAACTGATTGATTAGCTGTTAAGCATATATTCACAAATCTTTTCACACACAAACGCTAACATTACCAATATGCCAATATATAAACGGGTTTTGCTCAAACTCAGTGGTGAGTCACTGATGGGAGCACAAAAATATGGGCTCGATACTGCTGTATTGAACAGCTATGCCGAACAGATCAAAGCTGTTGTCGAAAACGGAGTACAGGTCGGTATCGTTATCGGAGGCGGTAACATTTTCCGGGGCCTCAGTGGTGTCAAAAAGGGTTTTGACCGCGTAAAGGGCGACCAAATGGGTATGCTTGCAACGGTGATCAACTCCTTGGCGCTTCAAACTGCTCTCGAAAGCGAAGGTGCAAAGGCCAAAGTCCTCACCTCCATCCGGATGGAACCTGTTGGAGAACTTTACACGAAAAGCAAGGCTTTGGAATTGATGGCAGAAGGATACGTCGTCATCATTGCAGGTGGAACTGGCAACCCCTATTTCACCACAGATACAGCCTCAGCACTTCGGGGCGTAGAGATTGAGGCCGAAGTTTTGCTCAAAGGGACACGCGTTGATGGGGTTTATACAGCCGATCCCGAAAAGGATCCAACTGCCACTAAATTTAGCGAAATCACCTTCGATGAGGTTTACGATCGCAAACTGAAAGTGATGGATTTGACCGCTTTCACGATGTGCAAAGAGAACAATCTGCCGATTGTGGTTTTCGACATGGACACGCCAGGCAATCTCAACAAGATCATCAATGGCGAGCCGATTGGCACTGTCGTGAAAAATGCTTAAAACGGATAAACGAACACCAATACACTGTCTAAAAAGTGGGGATCATTCCTCCACACCAATCCAGACACAATAAAAAACATTTGATTCATCCCGGAATGGGTAGCTCAATTACATTGTAAAAGCTACATGCATTACCACACTATAAATTGTCGCCACCAGCCATGATTTATATGTATTTTGACTGAATACAATCAATCTCTGGCTGATGCCCATTCCTCAAAAAATATTCGACAGGCCATGAAACGTTCTCACTCTTCTGTTTTTCGTTTCGCAGCTCTGCTGCTGGCTCTTTCTGCGACTGCACTGATTGGCTCATCAACATGGGCCAAAGCATCGACCATCGCCACCGAAAGCAATACATCTCATTCAGAAAACAATACCATCGCGCTCCCAGCCACTGCACAAAATAGTGCTTCTGCAGGCAGTGCTATTCCCCAAGAACCTGCATCCAATGACACATTGTTACGCGTTCAAGTTGGGGATCAAGTTCCTTCATTTACTGTCGAAATGTTTGACGGCAGTCAGGTTTGCATTGACTCCTTACGAGGCAAAGTGGTATGGATCAATTTTTGGGCAACCTGGTGCCCTCCCTGCCGGGCCGAGCTCAAGCAGGTACAACAACGCATTATCGACCGTTTCAAAGGAGAAGAGTTTGTTTTCCTGCCCATCTCTCGTGGGGAGACCCAAGAGACCGTTGCCGCATTTCGTGAAGCTCAAGGTTACACCTTCCCCATGGGACTCGATCCTAACAAAGAGATTTACTCGCTTTTTGCCAGCATGACCATACCTCGCAACTTCATTATCGATCAAGAAGGCAAGATCGTTGTTTGTGAGGTTGGCTATACTCCCGGCAAATTAACCGACATGATCGGTCAAGTTGAGAATTTGTTAAAATAAAATAATCATTCAAACCCATCCTGTTATGACAGAATCCAAGACTATTTTGGAACCTGCGGAGTCCAAAATGATCAAAGCCATCGATTTTTTGAGAGAGGCATTGGCCTCTATTCGGGCCGGGAAAGCAAGTCCCAATCTTCTCAATGGTATTACTGTAGAATACTACGGCAACCCGACCCCCATTTCTCAGGTAGCCAGTGTAACAGTTCCAGATGCACGGACGGTACTCATTCAGCCCTGGGAGAAGAATTTGATCGGAGCGATCGAAAAGGCCATCATGGTAGCCAACATCGGTTTAACTCCATCAAATAACGGAGAGCAGATTCGCTTGAACATTCCGCCTCTGACCGAAGAGCGTCGTAAGGAGTTGGTAAAACAGATCAAAGGTGAAGCAGAAAATGCTCGTATCAGCATTCGCAACATCCGTCGTGATGTAGTCGAGGCCTTCAAAAAAGCTCAAAAAGAGGGCATGCCCGAAGACATGGCAAAAGACGGTGAGACCTCAGCGCAAAAGCTGACCGACAAATACATGAAAAAGGTAGATGAGCTGTTTGCAGCGAAAGAGGCAGAAGTAATGACTGTCTAAGGTTTCGTTTTGCATCACGACTCTTTTCATACCGTATTGCACAAACTTCAATCCTCGCAGCAGTACCTAAGCGGTTCTCATGGATAAATCCAAAGACAACCATTTAATCAAAGAATCACCGGTGTGTCATGCTGCCCGATAATTGAAGCTGAGCGATAAGTTTACTTTTAATCCCTGGTTTGGACTGCTCTTTTCCACTACCAGGGATTTTTCACATACATAAGGTTATAGCAGATTGTAATACCCTTTCTTTATACTTCAGAATAATGCACCCCTTAACGCTATTCCATTATTGTCCCCGATGCGGCTCCTCACGTTTCACTGAGCGAAATGAAAAGGCAAAAAAATGTGCCGACTGTGGTTTTGTGTACTATTTCAACCCCAGTTCTGCAACTGTCGCTTTGATTCTCAATTCACAAGGAGAGCTATTGGTGACACGTCGTGCCAAAGATCCCGCCAAAGGGACACTCGACCTTCCCGGAGGTTTTGTTGATATGCACGAGACGGGTGAAGAGGGAGTCGCCCGTGAGGTGCGAGAGGAGACCGGCTTTACTGTCCAGAAAAGCACCTATCTCTTTTCCTTGTCCAACATCTATCCGTACAGTGGTTTTGAGGTTCACACTCTCGATATGTTCTTTCTATGTGAAGTGGATGACCCCTCGATGCCTGAAGCCCACGACGATGTTGCCGAAACGTTTTTCATCTCATTGGCACAGATTGAGCCACAAGCGTTCGGACTTGACTCCATTCGTCGGGGCATTGAACGATTTATCGATATGTACCACAATGGAACACTTCCTCTATCAAACGAAAAGAAGTAATCCGAAACTAACAAACGATTGATTTGGGGTCCAGAAATTTCTCAACTCAAATTACCCCAAAAGTAGAGTAAGTAATAAGACTAAGAGTAAGGCAATTTTCTGAATTTGTGCGCTTACACACAAATTCCAAATTATTTACACGAAAAAAGTCGGAGAGAGGCACAAGATTGATGAATTGAATGTTCTGCCCGACACCTTCGAAATGGTTTGACAAGCCAATCGTTTCCCAAATGCGACTTCAGTCGACAGGGCAGTCATCCAGTACCATAACGCCCAACTGGTTATCAATCCAACAGCCAATAACCGATAAATAGCAAGGAGATCCACATGGCAAAGGTCATCATCCGCAAAGGGCAATCGCAGATGTCTTCACAGAGTATTGAGGAACTGTAGTAATCTATTTTCCAATCAAGTGGATAAACTCTTCGCGCGTTTGCAACTGAGTTAAGAATGCGCCGGTAAATGCCGAAGTGGTTGTACTGCTATTCTGTTTCTGAACGCCACGCATCTGCATACACATGTGGCTGGCTTCGATTACAACCGCCACTCCCAGCGGATTGAGTGCCTCCTGAATACAATCCCGAATCTGCACAGTTAAACGCTCCTGCACCTGCAACCGACGGGCAAAGGCCTCAACCACCCGAGCAATTTTTGACAGTCCCGTAATATAACCGTTGGGAATATAAGCCACATGCGCCTTGCCATAAAACGGAATCATATGGTGTTCGCACATCGAATAGAGTTCAATGTCCTTCACAATCACCATCTGCTTATACTCCTCTTTAAATTTGGCTGAAAGCAGAATCTCCTTGGGGTCTTGGGTGTAGCCCTGTGTCAGAAAGCACATAGCCTTGGCCACACGTTCAGGGGTTTTGAGCAACCCTTCACGATCCGGATCTTCTCCCAACAGTTCCAGAATAGCACGATAATGCTCAGACAACTTGGCTATTTTTTCAGGACAAAACAGCTCTTCCTTTACATAATTGGACTCCATCGATGCACTCTTTTTTGAATAACAGACGGTCGTACAATCGCACAACCTGCGACAACTGTAAAACAACCTTGGTTCACTGACATATTCTGCAGTTGCCCGACAAAGATAGCTAAAGTGACAGTAAAGCGAAAATAATCTTGCATTTACCCAGTAGCAAACTGGATACAACCTGCACTTGCATCCAATCTATCAAAAGATCAAAACGCTCTGCTGAATTTCATATTTTCAAACAATCTTTTCCGCAGATAAAATGGCTCGCATATCTATATATCTATCCATATTTCATTCATCCGTTTCTCTTTCTGGCTCAACCTAAAATCACAAGCAAAAAAAGCACAGCCGCCTTCACCTCCTCAGCATCATCCTTTCTGCAACATGCTGATTCCTATGCCGAACAGCTATTTATACGTATTTATACGTAGCCGAAATAGGTGTAAGGCCCCATATCCGAGTTGTAACGAAATGCTAATTTTGTTATGTTCAAAATTGTATACAAATCACACACGATACAATGGGCAAATATTTCGACATGTTAATGGAGGATGTGCGCATGAAAGAGGGCCTTACGGCCTGCATGAATTGCGGCATCTGCACAGGTGTTTGTCCTGCTGCGGAATTTTACAATTACGATCCACGGCAAATCATCAACACCGTTCAGACCAAAGACGACGACGCGATCGAACAACTGCTCAAAAGCGATACGATCTGGTATTGCGGCGAATGTATGTCCTGCCGCCCCCGTTGCCCAAGAGCCAACACCCCGGGTTATGTCATTCAGGCATTGCGACGTCTTTCGCAACAGTTGGGATTCTTCACCTATTCGGAAAAGGGTCGCCAACAGTTGGCTATTAAACGTACCATCGGCGAGAATATTCTCAAAACCGGATACTGCATCAAACCCAATCTGGTCAAACCCGAGATGCATCCTGAACAGGGCCCTGTTTGGCAATGGGTTTATGAACATGATCGGGACGTATTCGAACGTTTCGGAGAAAATTACTGCAAGGTTGGAGTCGGAGCCATGCGTAAAATCGACGATAAGAGCATGGAGGAGATCCGTTCGATTTTTGATGTAAGCGGGGGCACTGAATTTTTCGACAAAATTGAAAAATACTCCGACGAAAAGGCACGTGAAATGGGATACGACGGAGCAGATGACCGCTACTTCCAAGATGTTTATACCTACAACAGCGGCAACCACCAATAAAATAACAGGTGTCGCAATGTTTTGCAAATATTGCAAACGGATAAACAGACAGAAAATGAGCCACACTGCCTTCTCCAAGATTGCAGCACTACCATAAAACCCACTCGCGAACCTCAGATAGTATAACAAACCTCACACGATAAGTTTGTACCATGAAAATTTCTTGGAAAGATTATCAAAAAGATATAGCTGACGACCACTATTACTATGCACGCAGTTGTATTCGTCAGAATTTTTTCCCGGGATCTGAAGCAGCCTTTCTGAACATCATCGGCAACGACCTGCATCGCGACATTCACGAAGATGCCAACCATACTTCGTGTACAGGTATCGGTTACCACGGCGATGTAGTGCCTTTGGAGACGATCATGACTGTTGTAGCACGCCAATTTGCCTTGATGACAGCAGCCGGATACGAAAGCTTTATTCCTTCGTGCATCACCTCGTTCGGTATCTATTCCGAAACTTTGGAGCTGTGGCACGATTTCCCGGAGATGGAGGAAAAAGCACGTGAATACCTGTACAAGGCCACCGGACGCGAATTCAAGAAACCGAAGTGCTTGGCTCACACCTCAGATGTCATTTTCCACCATCGCGAAGAGATCCGTCAAAAAGCCAAACACCTGTTGGTGAATGTCGAAACCGGAGAACCTCTAAATGTGGTCGAACATATCGGTTGCCACTATGCCAAAATATTCCCGAAAGTAGGAATCGGAGGTTCGGAGTTCCCTTATGTTTTGGCCGGAATGATTGAATCATGGGGCGGGAATGTAGTGGATTACCCGGAACGCCGTCACTGCTGTGGTTTCGGATTCCGCAACTACCTTGTCCAGGCCAACCGAGGTTATTCGGTAGCCAATTCAAAGAAAAAATTTGAATCGATGGCCCCATATCGTCCCGATTTCATTGTAGCAAACTGCCCTGGATGCGCCATGTTCCTTGATCGTTGGCAATATACGATTTCCGAAATGGAAGGTGTTACCTATGGACAGAACGGACAGGGTATTCCGGTACTCACTTACGAGGAGATGGCCGGATTGGTATTGGGATACGATCCTTGGGATTTGGGTATGCAGATGCACCAGGTAGCCGTAGAACCGCTGCTTGACAAAATGGGCATTCCGTACGATCCTTCTACCAAATATTTGGGCAAGAACGGCAAATTCATCGGACAACCCGCCTATACGCCAATTGGTTGCTACCAAAAGTAATGGTTCAAACCGAAGAAGCACCATTTACATAGATTGATACAAGTTGACAAAAAGATATATGGGTAACAGAGTTATCATCATCGGCGGAGGTGTCGCTGGCATGCAGGCCGCCATTACGCTGGACGAATTGGGGCTGCAACCCGTCCTGATCGAAAAAGAGGCTACCCTCGGAGGCAAGCTCAACAAATGGGATCGCCTTTTTCCAACCATGACTCCTGCCTCTGAGGTACTGACAGAGTTGACTGAAAAACTTCGGGCTACCAAAACCGAAGTCCACACTTCGACAGCTGTGGGCAGTATCGACGAAGAGGGGAATGGAGTCACCCTTGCTGATGGCAAAAAGATCGCCGGCGATGCGGTCATTGTCGCTTCGGGTTACGATATCTTCCCTGCCGAGATTAAAGAGGAGTATGGCTACCGTATTTATGACAATGTTTTCACGACTGTCGATATCGAACGAATGTTCAAAGAAGGGGGAATCCGGACAGCCGAAAACCGTACACCTAAAACAATTGCCTTTCTGCACTGCGTCGGATCGCGCGATGAAAAGGTAGGACAGCGCCACTGTTCACGCGTATGCTGCATCACCGGTGTCAAACAGGCTATTGAGGTTCGGCAAGCACTGCCGCAAACGGAGGTCTATAGCTTTTACATGGACATGCGTATGTTCGGACCGGGATACGAAGAGCTCTATAAGGAGGCTCAGCAAAAGTATGGCATCCATTTCGTTCGTGGCCGAATCAGTGAAGCGGCACCGACTATTGACAACCGCATTCAGATCAAAGCGGAAGATACATTGATCGGACGTCCATTGAAGATGACCGTGGATATGTTGGTATTGATCGTAGGCATGAAACCGGGAGCCAGCAACATGCCATTGAGCCGCAATCGCCACATCGCTTTATACCCGAGTGGATTCATCAAACCGGCCAATTCGTTTACTGGCAATGTTTCATCGAGCTGCAACCGCATTTGCTACGCCGGCACGGTAACGGCCCCGAAAAACATCGGAGAGTCAATCAACGAAGGGATAGCTGCCGCTCACCAAGTGGCTGCCCAATTAAAAGCCTAAGCGATGAATTTCGGATTTACGATCAATCAACCCCGTTCGATCAATCTCGATCGGAACGATTTGAGCATCTCGCGCAAATTACTCGAGGAGCTACCAGAACTGGAGACCTGCATCGCTTGTGGCAACTGTACCGCCACCTGCACGGCAGGTAATCTGACATCGTTCAATCTTCGCAAGGTACAAACCCTCGTACGACGTGGAGAATATGATGGAGCGGAAGAGGAGCTTGCCAAATGTATGCTCTGCGGCAAATGTCGGTTAATCTGTCCGCGAGGCATCAACACTCGGCAAGTTGTCCTGACAATTAAAAGGCTTCTTGCCGCCGAAACTGCAAAACAGCTCGGCTAAATACGACAAATCTGTTTCAAAGCGGATTAAGATCAAGACGAACATCATCAAAAGCAAGCTTTTTGTGATGATGATCAAAAGAGCCTCGATCCGTTGAAATAAATAAGGGACGCCATCTTTTCTGCAAGATTACGATCCCAACAAGATTGAATAGGGTGCTTGACCAAGGCTACTTGTGCAACCTCCAGCTCAACATGATCATGTTCAGTACTACGGTTGCACTTTCACCCAATCCAGCCCAAGCAAGTATAACAAAATTCCTATTCTATCGAACAGCAGACAAGAACAGCACCTTGAAGTGCAAATTTTGTAACGCATGGAACATTTCAGACTATTCGTCTTACCGTTTTGGGTTGGAGCCGGTTTTTTGCTGGTTGTCCTGCTCTACAAATACATCTCCTGGTTCGTCAAATTACCTACTGACGATCGCCGCAAATTCTGGCGGTCGCTCCCTACACGGGCAACCTGGAAATCTATCGTTGAGGTGGTACGGGAATCTTTACTCCACTGCAAAATCTGGAAACGGAACAAGCTGTTGGGGTATATGCACACCAGTTTTGCTTTGGGGTGGTTCCTACTGATTCTTACCGGCTGGATCGAAACGTTGGTCTATTTCAAAGGACACAATGTGCCTCTCTATGTAGACATCTTCTTCTCGTACTACGTCCATCCGATTTTCGAACATAAATTCAATTTTTCGTTAATCAAAGATGCCCTGTTGCTGTTCATTCTGATCGGCGTGGCACTCGCCCTGTTCAAACGGATCCGGTCGAAGGCCATGGGCATGAAACGAACAACCAAACATTTTTTGGGTGATCGTATCGCATTAACAGCTCTGTGGTTCATCTTTCCTGCCCGCCTTTTGGCTGAAAGTTTTACCAGTGCATCGCTCTGGCGTTTCGGTGGAATCGGTTGGGCTCTCGGAGACCAAGTGCACATTATACCTCCCGGCATCGGCGGCGGTAGCTTCCTGACCAATTCTACCGGTGAACTGTTGGCGAATATTCTGCCCGATCCGATACTAATTCACGGTGAGCTTCCCATGTGGTGGTTCTACTCGATCTCATTAGGGGTCTTTTTCTTTGCACTCCCCTTCTCTCGCTACATGCACATCTTTACCGAGATTCCGCTGATCTTCCTGCGTAACGCAGGGTTGCACAGCACCCTGGCACAAAAGAGCTACGACCATTTCCAAATCGAGGCCTGCTCCCGCTGCGGAATCTGTATCGATCCCTGTCAGCTTCAGAGCGCCGCAGGCATCAACAATGTACAGTCGGTCTATTTTCTTCGGGACCGCCGTTACGGTCACCTGACCGATGCCGTAGCAGACAACTGCTTGCTGTGTGGACGTTGTGTAGTTGCCTGCCCTGTCGGAATCGAACTGGGGACATTACGGTTGAATAGCCGCGCCAAAAATGCAGTTCCCTGCACGCCCAATCGCTATAATTACATCAAAGGCATTGATCGTTCACAAGGCGAAGGCGGAGTTGGATATTTTGCAGGCTGCATGACTTTGCTTACCCCAAAAATTCTGCGGTCTATGGACCAAATTTTCCAGGCTGCAGGAGAACAGGTATGGTGGGCCGATAAAGATGGCGGAGTCTGCTGCGGACGTCCGTTGAAACTATCGGGCGAAATCGAGGCTGCTCGTCGAATGATGGATTATAACATCGAGCTGTTCCGGAAACACAATATCCGCACCTTGGTCACCTCCTGCCCAATCTGTTTAAGAGTGTTCCGTGAAGATTACCATCTCGAAGGCATTGAGGTATTGCATCATTCGGAATACATCGAGCGGCTCATCTCAACTGGCAAATTGCAATTACATCCGAGCAAAGAGGTGTTTACCTACCATGATCCCTGTGAACTGGGACGAGGCAGTGGAATCTACGAAGCTCCACGTCAAGTGATTGAAGCGATCGGAGAATTGAGGGAAGTGGCTGAAAACCGAGAGCACGCACTTTGTTGCGGATCAAGTCTCGGCAACACTGCAATTAGCGATGAGGGTCAACTACGTATTGCCGAAAGTGTGGCAGATACCTTTGCCGCTACCGGAGCCAACTCGGTAGTTACAGCATGTCCGCTCTGTAAAAAAGCGATTGCCCGCAGCAACAAACTACCGGTATATGATTTGGCAGAGGTAGTTGCCGGAGCGTTACAACCCAATTCTCAAGTATCTTAAAAGAACGACTACAATTATTTCATAATAGAGTCTGCCTGTAATTCATGGGCAGGCTCTACTTTTTTGTATTGCATCGTCAGCGTCAAAGCAAATCGCAGCTATCAATCTTTCCACACGCTACACACAATCAACCACTTATCAACGTTTACAAAGCGAAGATTACTCTTTCTGCATCAAAACACCAATCAAACCGAGCATTCCCTTTTAGCACATCAAAAAAGAGAAGAGCACAAAAATCCAACCGTCTTTGTCAACGACTAAAACAGAACCAGTTACTCCTTTCAAGTGCGGCTAACTAACAGAATCATTCAAAAATTCCGAAATAAAAAATTTGGATTCCGATGTTTTTACATTATCTTTGTACCCACATCGCGGGGTGGAGCAGTTGGCAGCTCGTTGGGCTCATAACCCAAAGGTCACAGGTTCGAGTCCTGTCCCCGCTACTAAAAAAGGCAACTCTTTTGAGTTGCCTTTTTTCTTATTAGGACTTTCCCTTCTTCAGAGATAACGCAAATTCTACACTATCTTTTCCCAAAAGCAATCTCATCCCCGATTCGATTATACCCCTTTTCATTGGGATGCAACCCATCGAGGAAGAGCGATTCATTGATCTTTCCATTCGTTTTCAGCAAACGTACTCCAGGATTCCGGAAAATTGCTCCACCTGCAACAACCTGAGGTTCCAACAACGCATTAATCCGAGCGATCCGCTCTTCGAACCCCCGACGAGGCAACAATCCAATTACTTCGATCTGTGCATTGGGTTGCCGCAGTTTCACCACTGCTGCCAGATTCACGATTCCTCGCACAATATCCTCATCGGTATCGAAGCCTATATTATTCGTACCGATCATAATCACCACTCGGTCGGCATCATAACCATCCAACTCTCCGTGAGTAACCCGCCAAAGGACATTCTCAATCCGGTCATATCCACATCCGAGATTACGAAAACCAGCCACAGCCATTGTCTTGGACCAATTTTCACCACCGTACTTCACAAAACGTTCATCTGATCCGCCCCAATAGTGAACAATCGAATTGCCCAGCACCACACATTTCGGGGCTTCAGCTCGATTCTGAGCCATAAAACCCTCGTGCCGTTCACGCCACTCATAATAGGGGGCTTCACGCCGCTGGCGTATCGGATAGCAGGTTGCACAATCTCCGGCCGGCATTTTGAGTATCTCTCTCACTTTCTTTTCACAAACCACCGCTTGCTGCACCATACCATAATCGGATGGATGGATGCCATCTACCAATGCATCCTGAGGCAAATCTATCTCATCACAAGAGAGATAATAAAGATCTTTCACCCCTTCAGCGCACAACTGTTCGTAGCAACGTTTCAAAAGATCATTTTTATGTCGAGCCGCGCTATCTCCTTCATCCTGGTAAGCCTCGGCATGCTCAACCAAAAGAATCGGAGCATAATGATGGCGTCTAAGCAATGCGACACCCTTGCGATAAAGATCGACTACAACAGAATCGGGATGAAGTGCCAGGTTTGGCAAGCAATCAACGATATATAAGCAGGCATCAATGGTTCCGAGTTCTGCTACAATAACCGAATCCATCTTTCCGCTCCCCGAAAAACCAAAATTCAATAAAGGCATATCCAGTTTACGAGCCATAATGGTAGACCATGCCATACCTGGACGCGAAGCACATGCGCCCTGCATAATCGAGGTGCCGTATGCGACAATAGGTTTTTCAGAGCGCAAAGGCAAAAACTCAAATTGCGACATCTCTTTTACCCCAATTTCCAGAAACGTCACCTCGTTATAAAGAGGCAGATAGAGCTGAAACTCGTATCCTACTTTAGCATAATGTGCATTACCATGGGGATAAAACAGATAACAAAGGGTATCACTGTCGGCTGTTTTGGCTTGGCGGTTCATATGTATCTCTTGTCCATGACGGCCGTAAGCATACAGGTCTAACCCGGAAACACCTGTAACAGGCATATGATACATACTCAGACTCTTATCTTTAACGACATAACGGACCCAAATGGAATCGGCATTGGTGCGGAACGGAATAGACAAACCGGCTGAGCAGCTCGCCAATTTCCAAAATACCGGCGTAACTTTTGGCTGCATACGATCCGGCAGGCGGTGATAATTTCCCGAAAGCTCTTGCGGCCAAGCCTGCCCTTGCACAACGGGGAAACCTGCCTTTAAGGGGTCAAACCATCGAACAGTTGAACCGTCGGCCGCTGTTTGAGCCATCGTCCCCAACGCCAACAACAATCCGACCGTACATAATACCAATTTTTTCATACGTCCTATCTGATTACAAATTTTCATTGAAGCATAAACAAAAATAGCTTAATCTCTCCTGATCTAATCTTTCTACAGACAGATAACGTATCTGCAGACCCAACGACCCATTCCACTCCTTTACAGACAGATTACACACCGCCTACTTTTCAGGAAATGACAACGAAGATGGGGAAGAGATCAAACCATACTTGAACAAAGATAATAAAACCAGACTCTCTCCTCTATTTTCTTCGGATAAAATTGCCCCCATATTAACCGATTCTATTCAGATTCTTTTACATTCATTGTTCGAGTTTGACAAATTTTCCCAAAAAAAAGTCGTAAATTCGAAAGGTTTAAAATGACCTGTCATCACATCATGATACGTCCTGCACGCAATCTAACGTTACTATTTGCCGTCATAACTATTCTAGCGTTGTTCTCTTCAAGGAGTACTGCAATTGCAGCAACTCCAAGCAACCAAATTAAAACACAAGTTATCGCTCACCGTGGTTATTGGGACACTCCAGGTTCAGCTCAGAACTCGCTCACTTCGCTTCGCAAAGCCGATTCAATCGGAGTTTATGGATCCGAATGCGACGTCTATTTGTGTCCAGACGGTGAATTAGTGGTACACCATGACGACCGGGTGACCGAGGGCGGAGATACGTTATATATTGAACGCACCCCCTCATCGATATTGAAACGGATCAAATTATCCAATGGTGAGACCATTCCGACATTTGATGCGTATCTGGACGTTTTCAAATCGTGTCAAAAAACCAAATTGATCATCGAGCTGAAAGTATCCAAAAATGACAAGGTTCAAAGTGGGATACTGGCTGCCAAAATTTTAGCAAAGGTAAAAGAGGCAGGGTTAGAGAGCAGGGTTGAATACATCACATTCAATCTCGATGCTTTGCACAAACTGATCGAATTAAATCCTCAGGCCAAAACCGCTTATCTTTCCGGCAACATTGCTCCCGCCGAACTGAAACCTCAAGGTTGTACCGGAATCGACTACGACATCTCCACCATGAAAAGGAATGAAGTCTGGTTCGATGAGGCCCGTCAGGCAGGCTTGGAAATCAATGTGTGGACGGTCAATAATCCCGATGACATGCGGTACTTGATCGAAAAAGGCGTGAATTATATCACCACAGACAAACCCGAACTTTTGCAAAGCATTCTGAAAGAATACGACAAATAACCAGTAAAAACAGATTTATAACTACTCAACCATGAACAGACTAATTAAAAAGGTGTTAGCCGTCATTGTTGTCTCATTGATGTGCGTTCCTATCATCACAGCCGGCGGTAAAAAGATCTTGTATATCGGCGATTCGATTACGGACGGCAACTGGGGATGGAAAGGAGTTCCCACTCGCAGTACGACTGACACGAATCACGTCTATGGGCACAGCTATATGTATATCTGCACAGCCCATTACATGTCTGAATATCCAGAAGAGAATTACCAATTCTTCAACCGGGGAACCAACGGTAACCAGCTTCCAGACCTCCAGGCCCGCTGGCAAAAGGATGTACTGGATATCAATCCGGATGTTCTCTCGATTTTGGTCGGTATAAACGATCTGAATGTCGTACACGACAATGGAACGAGATTCTTAGATACAGCCAAATTTGAACGGCAATATCGGGACATCATTGAACGGTCTCTGAAACAGAATCCCAATCTGACTATCGTTTTGGGGGAACCGTTCCTCTTCCCTGTAGGCATTTGGAATTCCGATTATCCTCATTGGCGGGCTCAATGTGAACTGATGGCTTCCATTGTGCGCAAATTGTCTAAGGAGTATAATACCATCTTCCTGCCTTACCAATCCCTGTTTGACAGTTTGGCCACAGATCCCAAAACTCCCTCTCTGAAATACTGGATGTGGGATGGCATTCATCCTACGGCAGCCGGACACCAAAAGATGGCTGAAATGTGGATCAAAGCCGTAGGCGAAAAATTGTAATCGCATAAAATCCGCTTCGATTTTCGCGACTCATTTGTATTGAATTGAATAGAGGCTCAATATCAATGATCACTTATATAAATCGCACAATAAACTTAAAAAAACAGTCAACAGGGGTTTCATAATCATATTTGCAAGCCCGATTTGATTATTTCGAATCTAAATTCACAACTTATCCCTTCCTGACAAAACTAACCAAATCAATAACCTTAACATTAATCACCATGAACAATTTACTCATAAAAAAGGTACTCATTTTTGCTGCGGCCTTATTAATCAGTGCCCCTGCAATCATAGCCGGCGGTAAAAAAATCCTGTATATCGGAGACTCAATTACCGATGGTAACTGGGGCATGAATGGTAGTCCTACTCGCAGTCTCACGGACATGAACCACATTTACGGTCATGGCTACATGTATCTTTGCGCAGCTTACTATATGTCGACTTACCCGGAAGAGGAGTACCAATTTTTCAACCGTGGTATCGGCGGGCACAAACTCCCCGACCTTCAGGCACGTTGGCAAAAAGATGTGTTGGATATCAACCCCGACATTTTGTCTATTCTGGTCGGAGTCAACGACCTGAACTACGTCTATAACCACGGAGAGGGCAAAAAAGAGCTAGATACCGTCAAATTCGAACAGCAGTATCGTGACATTATCGAACGTTCCCTGAAACAGAACCCCAATCTGACCATCGTTTTGGGTGAACCCTTTATCTATCCGGTAGGTATCTGGAACCAGGATTACAAACACTGGAGAACACAATGCGAAATCATGGCCTCAATCGTCCGCAAACTGGCCAAAGAGTACAATGCCATTTTCTTGCCCTACCAGCAACTGTTCGACGACTTGGCAAAAGATCCGAAAACTCCATATCTGAAATATTGGATGTGGGATGGTATCCATCCTACGGCTGCCGGACACAAAAAAATGGCCGATATGTGGATCAAAGCTGTAGGCGAAAAATTGTAATTAGGACATCTCCAAACAAATTAAATCATTCTCTAACGTTTATCAACACGTTTCAACTCTTACCCAACCCGAATCAACCATGACATCATTATCCCGTTTAGGCCTCTTATGTACAGGCTTACTGCTTGGATATGTTTTACCATCCGCTGCACAAGAGCGTATAGAGACGCACTCCCCGAATGGTAAATTGACCATTACCGTTGACATGGAGCAAGGTACTCCAAACTATGAAATCACCTATCAGGACCAGCCAGTCGTATTGAAATCGGCTTTGGGCATCAACGGCAACGGGGAATGGACTCATGACATGCAAATTGCGGAGGTTACGCGATCCAGTTGCGACACGACATGGAAACCTCTTTATGGGGAGCGGAGCGAAATACTCGATCGGTATAACCAAAGTATCATCCGGTTCACCCAAGCAGGACACCTATCAACACTTCAACTGGAAATTCGTGCCTACAATGAAGGTATAGCATTTCGATATCTTTTCCCCGAGGGTGGCGGATATCTGCACATTACCGACGAGGTCACCGAATTTACACTTCCCGAGGGCACGATGGCCTATTTTGCACCTTTGGCTCAAGCTGAACACCAGAAATTACCATTACGCAACTGGCCCGGAGAGGCTGACCGTCCACTGACCATCGAGTTGCCCAATGGACTTTATGGAGCCCTTTGCGAGGCACAGGTCGTCGATTATGTACGGACCAAATTCAAACTACACGAAAGCAAAGCCAACACATTGGCCTGCTCCATGTATGGTGCAGTAGATGAAATTGCACCGTATGCAACTCCTTGGCGAGTGGTGATGGTTGCGGAAAAGCCCGGAGCACTCATCGAGAACAACTACTTACTGTTGAATCTGAATCCTCCTTGCGAAATTGACACCCCTTGGTGGATCAAACCGGGGAAAGTGATGCGAGAGGTAACCCTCTCGACGCAGGGTGCAAAAAAACTGGTAGATTTTGCCGTAAAACGCAATTTGCAATACATCGAGTTCGATGCAGGTTGGTACGGATATGAGTACGAAAAGGCATCTGATGCCTCAAAAGTTGATGTCGATCCTCGCCGCAACCCGAACAATGACCTGGATATGGAAGAGGTCGTACGGTATGCCAACGATCGAGGAATCGGCGTTTGGGTTTATGTAAACCAACGCGCCTTGGCAGCACAACTCGATACAATTCTGCCTCTTTACCACAAATGGGGAATCAAAGGGATCAAATTCGGGTTTGTACAGGTCGGCTCACAGATGTGGACCAAATGGATGCACGATGCAGTCAAGAAATGCGCTGAATATCAATTGATGGTCGATATCCACGACGAATACAGGCCTACCGGTTTTTCACGCACCTATCCGAACTTGCTTACCCAAGAGGGGGTACGAGGCAACGAGGAGATGCCCGATGCGACCAATAACCTGATTCTCCCCTTTACCCGTTTTGTTGCTGGGCCAGCGGATTACACGATCAGCTATTATTTCCGTGACTTCAACGGCTATAATCCACAAATGATCGACACGCTTGCCCCGAAAGCACGTGCCATCCATGCCACGTCGGGTCAACAGCTGGCCATGACTGTCGTCTATTACAGTCCGTTGCAATTCCTGTATTGGTATGATCGGCCTTCTGACTGTCAGGATGAACCGGAACTGGAATTTTTCGATCGTGTGCCAACCGTTTGGGATGACACGAAAGTGTTGCAGGGCGAGATCGGAGAATACATCACCGTTGCCCGTCGCAAAGGCAACGAATGGTATGTTGGTTGTATGAACGGCGTCAAACCTCGCTCACTCGATATTCCGTTCGATTTTCTGCCGACTGGGCAGAAATATGTGGCCCATATTTACCGAGACGGAACAGTTAAAACGCCAACTCGCACCAAAGTGGAGGTTGAAACCCGCACAGTTGATGCAAAAACGGTTTTACCCGCGAAACTCTACGGATCAGGAGGCCTGGCTATTTGGTTAGAACCAATTGAAACAACAAAACGATAACTACTACTTAGATGCGGATACGATCGTATCCGCATCTATTTTATTTACACATTACTTTTCAGCCATTTGTATATATGAAACGCCCGACAGTTCATCTCGAACGTTTTGATTTTCTCTCTATTGATCTACTCATTAAAAAAATTGTTACTTTACGGATAAAATTTGCGAACAGTACATGTCACTCCCTATCATACGACTCGAAAAGGCTATCGCCAGAGATCCTGCACGGCGCTTGCAGACACCCATAAACTTCACACTCGAACGGGGTGAACAACTTGCCTTGATTGGCCTCAATGGTAGCGGCAAAAGCACGCTAATCGAGATGATTACCGGCACCATTCCACTGCAGGAGGGAGTCAAGGAGTACCATTTTATTGACGAATCTTCTGACGAGTTTTCTTTGAGTTCCTCGCCAATTTCGGCTCCACATATATCTGCTCATCAATCAATTTCCCAGTCAAAGGATAGAAATCCGGATTGCATCAGTACATCCCATTCTGCAGAACATGCTGAATCACACTTATCCTCAGCCGATCTTCCCAATGCAAAGGGTTCCACATCATCCCAACACAAAATTGCCACTACAACACGCAGCAATTTGGCCTCGGACAACATCCGATACATTGCCTTTCGTGACGCCTATGGAACCGCTGACGGCAATTACTACTACCAACAACGATGGAACGCTTCGGATCGCGAAGGAGTCGCTTTAACCCGCGATCTGCTTGCTTCGATTCACTGTGATCCGACACATCGCAATCGTATTTTCCGACTGTTACAAATCGACCCCCTACTCGACAAACAGATTATTCTGCTTTCGAGTGGAGAGTTACGTCGGTTCCAAATTGCAAAAATGCTGTTGACCGCTCCTCGTGTTCTGATTCTCGAAAGTCCATTTATTGGGTTAGACGCAGCCACTCGTGACACTCTTGCTGCATTACTGGCACAGTTAGCAGCCGAAAATACAGTACAGATCATTTTGTCGGTCTGCTCACCAGAGGATATTCCCTCATTCATTACCCACATCTACACTTTACAGGAGAAAAAGTGCGGTCCCAAACAGACGCGCAACGATTTTCTGCACAGTGAACCCTTTACAGCTCAGCGAAAACAAATAATCGCACACATCCAGACTGAGCAGCCTCAACTTCCCGCTCCGATCAATTCCCCCTTGCAATGTAATGAAGTGGTACATCTTCATCATGTCACCATACAATACGGTGAGCGAAAAATCCTGAATGATGTCAACTGGATTATCCGATGCGGTGAAAAGTGGTCTCTCTCAGGAACAAATGGATCGGGAAAATCGACTCTGCTCAGCCTAATCTGTGCCGACAACCCGCAAGCCTACTCTCAACGAATCGATCTTTTCGGACGCCGTCGCGGAACAGGCGAAAGTATTTGGGAAATCAAACGTCACATCGGATACGTCTCCCCTGAAATGCACCGTGCCTATTTGAAAAATCTGCCTGCTATTGACATTGCGGCTTCAGGACTATTCGATTCGATCGGACTCTACCGCACACCAACCGACCAACAACGACAGCAATGTATGGGTTGGCTCGAAGCATTCGACATTGCCGATCTTTGCAATCGACCTTTTATCCGGCTCTCCTCCGGCGAACAACGATTGGTTTTATTAGCTCGGGCCTTTGTTAAAGATCCGAACCTGCTAATTTTGGATGAACCGTTACATGGGTTGGATCTATGCAACAAGATACGTGCCCGTGCCGTCATTGAGACCTTCTGTCAACGGGCCGGCAAAACGATGATCTATGTCACTCATTATCCGCAGGAATTACCCTCCTGTGTGACCTTACACAAAGAGCTGACCCGATGTCAATAATCAAGCCAGCTCTTTTGTTACTTTAAGTTTTAACACCCTGGGACGTTAGACTAAATCGTCTATTTACCGCAATACTATGATGGTATTCACGGCTTATTCGGTTTGTCCACAAACTGAATTCAGCATTTACCAGTCAGTTGTCTATCTCATTTTTGTATTCACGCAAAGCGTAAAAGCATCAATAAATACATTTCCCATTTCTTTGCTCCCATTTCTTTGCGAAACAACGGTCACGTATCATCTTACTCTTCAGATACAGGCAGAATCAGTCCTGATGAAATACCTCCTCCATTGAAGCCCACCATTCGCCTTCGGCTCGCGTTTCCAGAGGCTTCTGACATGGCTCACATACAGCCCACCAACGTTGTGTTTCCGGATCGGCTGCCATTTTGGCCATATCAGCCTCATAGTCATCTCCGACATACTCGTAATAGCTAAAGAGATACCCATCCTTATAGTAGATACTATAATTCCGCAACCCACATTCAGCTATCATTTTGCGAACACCTGGCCACACTTCGGCATGCAACCGCTTATACTCTTCGAGCTTTTCGGGACGTACCCGAATCACACTACCATAACGTTTCATAGGCTCGGTATTTAACATCAAAGCTGACGGAATCATTCTGATTTTATCTGCACTCAAACAACGCGGACAGCTTCGTTTCCCATATCAGTCCAAAATCTAATTATTGTGCCATTGCCTCCAGGCAATAACTACCCCCCTGATGAACGGGGAAAGTGGTTAAATAGTAACCTCCTGCAACAGGTTGACTTGTAGCTAAGATCTCTTTTTTAGACGAGCGACCTTTATGAGACACCCCATTCACACTCTGCACCTGAACGGGTACATCGGTACGAACTGTGCAGGAACCATTACGCGTTGCACGTATTACTGCACTGGTTAGCTGACGATTATTCCAGATCATATCCACTTCATAACCACCTCGACCACGAGCACCTTTCACCTCGCCAGTGGCCCAAACGGCAGGTAAAGCCGGCAACAGATGTAACTCACCGAGTTGACTCTGCAACAACATCTCAATAACACCAGCTGTCGCACCAAAATTCCCATCGATCTGGAACGGGGGATGGGCATCAAACAGGTTCGTATAAACTCCACTACCACTCCCTTTATAGGTTTGATAGCTAGTCCCGGTATTATCGGTCAACTCCATAGCATTTCGCAGAATCAGATGGGCATGATCCCCATCAAACATGCGTGCCCAAAAGGCAATTTTCCAGGCACGGCTCCAACCGGTACCGTAATCTCCGCGGTCAATCAAAGTGCGATGTGCAGCTGCCGCATAGACCGTATCGAGAGCCGGTGAGATTGAATGACCTGGATAGAGCCCTATCAAATGCGAAACATGACGATGCTGTTCAGTAGAATCGTCCTCCTGGTGTTTCCACTCCCGGAGCTGACCCCACGAACCAATCATCAACCCTTGATCGAGACGCGCAAGTTTCCCCTTCAACTCTTCAACAAATTGTGGATCATTTCCGAGAATCTGACCCGCCTCCAACGCCGTACTGAACAGATCCCAGATCAACTGCTGAGCATAAGGAATACCTGCCTCCCAGGGACCGTGTTCGGGCGACCACTCGTTGGGAGCTACCAATTTACCGTCATCATCAACAATGAGTCTATCAAACCAGAATTGGCAAGCCGACTTCATCACCGGATAGGCCACATTAGCCAAATAGAGGCTATCGGGATTGAATCGGTATTTGTCCCAGACGTGCATGCAATACCATGCATTTGCCGGTCGATTCCATTTCCAATCGGAATACCCGAAAATATTATTCTGGGTCTTCAGCGTCCACCCGGAACAATCCAATTCCGCAGCCATTTTTTTCCACGAATCTTGTAATTGAGACTCGTTATAGATGTAATTAATGAATGGTTCATGACATTCAGCCAAATTGGTCGGTTCAACAGGCCAATAATTCATCTGCACATTGATATTGGAATGGATGTCACTTTCCCAGGGTGGAGTATTGCTGTCGTTCCAGAGTCCCTGCAAATTCGAAGGCAAATCGAGTCCGGGACGCGAAGAGGCAATTGACAGGTAACGACCATACTGAAAATAGAGCACATCAGCAGCTGAGTTGTACTCGCCATTGTTATAACGGACAAACAGCTCATCGGTCGGAATGGTCGGGGTAACATTCCCCAAGTTCAACGACAGACGACCATACAACGCCCGATAATCCGTCAAATGGTCCGCACGAATCGCGGCATAGCCTTTATTGACAGCTTGATCCATGCAAAGATCATTTGCAGCTACCCAATCCGTATAGGTCAGGTAATCGGGGCTTTTCGGATCATAATCGGTGGCCGCACAGAGCAACAGTGTCGCCGCATCGGCACCGGTCAAAGTCAGGGTCGAATCTCCGGACTCCAATTGTCCTCCCTCATGCAAGACCACCAGCTGAGCATAGTAGGAGAGCAACGTTAGTTTGCCCGAAATCGTAATCGCATTTTCAGAGACTTTGCGCACTCCCGGGTGGGCATCATCCATGCGAACGGAAAATGATATCTTGCCCTTTTTATTAGCCGTAAAGCGCATCGCAATTACATTATCGGGATAGCTGGCCAAATATTCGCGGTGATAAACAACCCCATTCTGTTTGTAAGTCACTTTAGCCAGTGCATCGTCAAGATCAAGCTCTCGACGATACTCGCTATAAGACTGCTTTCCTTGCGGACCAAAATCAATAAAAATGTCGCCAAAATTTTGATAAGCACCGCGTACAGTCGTACTACCAGTCCAAAGAGTTTTATCGTTAAACTGCACACGCTCTACAGGCAACCCGCCGAAAATCATGGCACCGATACGGCCATTACCAATTGGCAGCGCCTCCTTCATCCAATTCGATGCAGGACGGGTGTACCACAACACCTGTCTATTCGATTGAACCTTTTTGGCAGCGTAAAGCTCATTGAACGAGAGAGCCATTGCCCCTATTGCCACACATAACGAGATCAACGTTTTACCCTTCAATCTCATGTTTCTCATAACACAAATTTTCCTGAACATACAAAAAATTACATCCTTACTTCCTTTCGCTACGGCCTATCAATCCAGTAGGAACACTTGAAAATGAGTGAGGCCCTAATTTACAAAATTTACTCAAAAGGGCCTAATATATATTTACACTACTAATTGGGATCCGGACATTTATTAGGCATAAAACGACATTGAGGATTGCAAAAGATCTGTCTTCACACAAAGGGAATCCACTACTTTCATCGAAATACATATTTGTTGAATCAACGCCAAGAGACACTCCTCAATTAGCTCCCCGCAATTCATCTCAAAACAGACAAAAGCAGGAATCGTTTTCTCAGAAGGCATTATCGTTTAAATATCTCTTCATCCAACACAATTTCTGCAAAGGGTTGAACATTTCACAAACAATTTGCAATAAACTATCCTCAGAATCATATCAATAAAGGCTATTACTTGCGTTTTTTTAACAGCAGATTTTACTTTTTATCTGACATCGGGTCTTATATACAGAACGGCAAACACAAAGTAACCGCACAACAGAGATGAAACTTTCTGACAAAACTATTATCAAAGCTCTGCAAAATGATCCTGAAGAGGGATTTCGGCTACTGATGGCTCATTATGCCAAACCGCTTTACTGGCATATCCGGAGACTTGTCGTTTCCCATGCCGATGCCCAGGATGCTACACAGGAGACCTTGGTACGCATCTTCCGCAACATCGACAAACTCCATAAGGCCGGTTCATTCACCGCATGGATATACCGCATCGCCACCAATGAGGCATTGCGAATTATCGAGCACCGTCAACCGGAAGCGAAGCCTATCGAACAATTGAAAACCGACAGTCCGACAACCACCGAGCAGATCAACTACGATGATATAGAGGCGATCAAGTTGCAACAAGCCATTCTGTCGTTACCGACCAAACAACAGTTAACCTTCAATCTTCGCTATTATGACGAACTGAGTTACGATCAAATTGCTGCCATCACAGAAACGACAGCAACATCGGCAAAAGCCAATTACCACCTTGCAAAAAAACGCATCATCGAATACCTACAAACCCATGATTGAGCCATGAATAATCGCATCGACATCGACCGCATAGGCAAACGGATGCCATACACCACCCCCGATAACTTTTTCTCGGAGCTGGAACAAAACGTCCGTCACGAACTCGGAGGAGTCGTGGACAACACCTCCTATCCAAACAGCATCCACAAGCGACATCTGTTGATGCGCCCCATTGCGATCAAAGCCCTAACAACAGCAGCCGCAGCTGTTTTATTAGTGATCTGTGGTGTTCTGTATTTACAACATCGCGACCAGGGATACACAGCGATTGACGATGCTTTTGAACAATTAGACCCGAATGATCAAATGATGATCATGGAGGGCTTTTATGACGACATTTTTATTAACGAACCCTAAATAATAATGGACATGAAAAGGATCATTCCCATTTTGCTGTTGATCGTAACGACCACGATCTTCTGCGAAAACGTACAAGCCCAAAATCAGAGACAAGCTCAGTCAGACAAACGTCGTCTCAACCGGGAAGAGCTGGCAAACAAACAAGCTGAACAAATTGCATCTGCGTTGGCATTTGACAAAAACACCAGCAAACAGTTTATCGACACATACTGTCGTTATTTGAAAGAGACATGGGAGGCTCGTTCAGAAAAGGGGATCCGCAAAGGCCCCGCCCGTACGGATGAAGAGATTGAGCAGGCTATCCAGGCACGATTTGAAAGAAGTCAGAAGCTTCTGGACCTTCGAAAGAAGTACTATGAAGAGTATCGCAAATTCCTAACTCCAACCCAGATACAACGAGTCTATGATCAGGAGCGTAAAATCATGAACCATCTTCAGAACCGATGGAAGGGCACACATGCCAATCATTCCGCAAGCAGGCCTGGACAGATGGCTCAACCAGATGAGTTAAAATACAAGTTGTTATTCGATCAAATCAATAACAACGATTTAAATTAAAACTATGAACCACTCCTAAGAATAGAAAAAGGAGAGGCAGTCTATGTTGACTGCCTCTCCTCATTTTATCATTAAGTTCTCGCCAATAGAGGCGTGAAGATTATTTGAGCCTTTCTCAGAAACTCTATGCAAGTAGGGAAGCGAGACAAAGGTCAAATTAAACCCACAACTTTATGACATAAATCTGCGAGTCACCAAAGGGCTTCGATTCAATCCCAAGAGTGCGATACTGCATCTCTCACATGCCACAGCGATATAACGATATTCTCGAATCGAGTGCTTTAAAACAGATCGCTAATCCTCTTTTTGCCTCGTTTCATTTTAATACAAGAGAGTTTCAACAGGCTTTTGCGCTGTTCACTCTACCGCAACATTAAAACTCCAACGTAACTACATAGTCAATATCGGTCGGAACCTCGCCCAAGTGCAACAATACACCATCCTTATCCTGCGAGAATTTCACCGCCTGGTTATCCACAAAACGAACCGCTTTCTTCACCTTTTTGTCCGTAATAGGCAGGAAGAGAGCATCGTCCTGAAGATCCAAAATATGTACGTAAAGTTTATTGTCTTTCTGGGTTGTTACGCCCCATGCTCGCTGCGGAACGATACCACCACGCGTACCATAGATTGTTTCGCCATAAACCTTCATCCACTCACCCATCTCTTTGAGACGTTCAACAGCCAGTGCTGGCAGTTCACCATTGGGTTGCGGGCCGATATTCAACAGCAGGTTGGCATTATTGCCGGCAGCCTGAACAAGATACTGAATCAATTCTTTGGGCGATTTGTAATTCTGGTCATCGATCTGATAGCCCCACATACCATTCATGGTCTGGCAAGTCTCCAGAGGCAGATTACCGATCTCCGAGTCAGGTGAAAAGCCAGAGGTGTTCTGACCCGGCAGGTCACGCTCAAACATTTGGAAATCCTCTCCGGCAAAAGGTTTTTGGTGGTGATTATTTCCAACCAAGCAACCCGGTTGCAAACCATGGATCAATTGATATTGTTTATCGAGTTGCCAACATTCATCAAAAGGTTTGTCCCACCAGCCATCAAACCAAATAGCACCGATCGGACCATAGTTAGTCAACAGCTCTGTCAGCTGATTGTTCATGAAGTTCCAATAGTCTCTCCACTCGCCATGTTCGGTACGACCGGTATTGTACCCGTGTTTACCCAGCGGATAGTAATCAGGACGAGTCCAATCCATGTGTGAATAGTAGAAGTGGAGACCGATTCCCTGTTTTTGACACTCATCGGCCAACTCTTTGATCACATCACGTCCGAAAGGTGTTGCATCTACGATGTTGTAATCTGAATACTTCGTCTTAAACATCGAGAAGCCGTCATGGTGACGAGAGGTGATGGTGATATATTTCGCACCAGAGGCTTTAATGGCTGCCACCCATTCTGCGGCATTGAACTTCGAAGGATAGAAACCTGAAGCCAATTTTGCATACTCCTTGGCATCCAACTTGTTCAGTTCGAGCGCCCACTCGCCGTCACCCAACATGCTGTAAATACCCCAATGGATGAAAATTCCAAACTTATCGTCCTGGAACTTTTCGCGGTTGCGCAAATTTTCTTCAGTCGGCACGTAATTTTCCTGTGCCGAAAGCTGTAACGAAAATGCCGCCAAAAGCAGCAGCGATACAAAAATTTTTTTCATAATTATTTCGGTCAGTGTTCAGTAAAAGTTTTGTTCCAAAGGTAACAAAAAAACGCTCAACTCCTAAACTTTCCCGATTTTGCATACTGCAAGAATAGACAATAACATCCATTTAGGTTCCGTTTTCTTGTAAATTAGATGCAGATCAGCACCGTTTTCTGCGAATTTATCCTATCGGTAACCGGAAATCCCGGCGAAATACCTATCTTTGAAAACCTTTGTAAAACCTTAATCAAATTATTCATACCGAAAAAGATATGAAGAAGACTTTTTGCCTTTCACTGATTCTGATGGCAGGAGCATTTTCGCTCGCAGCTCAACAGCCCAGTGCAGTGGATCGGGTCAACCCGATCATCGGCACCAACAAAATGGGACACGTATTTCCGGGTGCCTGCGTACCCCACGGTATCGTTGCCCTAAGCCCAGACACGGATACTATTCCGCACAACATCGACGGAGTTTACCAGCCACGTACTTACGAATACTGTGCAGGTTATCAGCATAAGGATTCGACCATCGTCGGCTTCAGCCACACCCACTTCAGCGGTACAGGCCACTCTGATTTGGGAGATATTCTGATCATGCCGACTACCGGCGTCCTGAAGCTCAACCCGGGAACAGCAACCGATCCGGACTCAGGATACCGTTCACGCTTTTCACACGATACGGAGATTGCAACTCCAGGCTATTATGAGGTCATGCTCTCAGACTATGGTGTAAAAGCCCAGCTGACCGCTACCGAACGTACCGGTGTACACCGCTATACCTATCCGACCGATGCCGACACCTCGCGCATCATTCTGGACATGAACCACGCCATCTACAACTACGACGGCAAGGTACTTTGGGCCAGTGTACAGGTAGTAAATGACTCAACCCTGGTCGGTTACCGCATCACCAATGGTTGGGCTCGTGCCAACTACACCTACTTTGCCATGAAGTTCTCGAAACCGTTTACCAACTACGGTTACGTAGATCATAAGAAACCCAAATACATGGGACACCTGGCCAAGTTCAAACCCAACCGCAACTTCCCCGACATTCAGGGACGCCAAATCGTCTGCTATTTTGACTTTGATCTGGCGAACGATCCTACCCTGGAGATCAAAGTAGGTCTTTCGGCTGTCAGTACCGAAGGAGCCATGAAGAACCTGGAGGCAGAAACCGGCAACAAGAGCTTTGAACAGATTGCAGCCGAAGCCAAAGGCAAATGGGCCAAAGAGCTGAATATCATCGAAGCAGAGGGTAATGACGACCAGTTGGCCATGCTTTACACCTCACTTTATCACACACTGATCAATCCGTCGGTTTATATGGATGTGGATGGTCAGTACCGTGGTCTGGATCAAAACATCCACCAAGCTGACGGGTTCACCAACTATACGATCTTCTCGTTGTGGGACACCTATCGTGCGCTGATGCCTTTGTACAACATCATCAACCGCGAACGAAACACCGACATGATCGAATCTATGTTGATGCACTACAAACAGAGCATCCATCATGCACTCCCGGTATGGTCTCACATGGGTAATGAGAACTTCTGCATGATCGGCTACCATGCGGTCCCGGTATTGGCAGATGCTATTGCCAAAGGCATCAAAGTGGACAAACCGTTAGCACTTGAAGCAATGGTGAGCAGTTCTACCATTCCTTATTACGGTAACCTGAAGGAGTACATGGAACTGGGATATGTTCCGTTTGACAAAAACTCGACCGGAGCTTCAAACACTTTGGAGTACGCGTTCGATGACTGGACAATCTACAACACCGCCAAAAACATGGGCGAGAAAGAGATCGCCGACACTTATGAAAAACGTGCGTTGAACTACCGCAACGTATTTGATCTCAATATGGGTCTGGCTCGTGCCCGTTACAGCGATGGCACTTGGAAAGAAGATTTCCACCCGCTGGGCACCCATGGCGAAGGCTTCCTGGAGGGTAACTCATGGAACTATTCATTCTATGCACCACAAGATGTTGAAGGTCTGAAAGCCTACATGGGTGGTGATAAACGTTTCATCGAAAAGTTGGATTCGATCTTCACGATGTATCTGCCTGACGAGTTCTTCGCCGAAACCGAAGATGTTACCCGTGAAGGCATCCTGGGCAACTATGTACACGGCAACGAGGTAAGTCAGCACATTCCTTACCTCTATGCATGGACTTCTCAGCCATGGAAAACTCAATACTGGGTACGCGAGATCATGAACAAGATGTATCAAAACAATATCGACGGTCTGTGCGGTAATGACGACTGCGGCCAGATGTCTGCATGGTATATCTTCACGGCCATGGGCTTCTATCCGGTGGCTCCGGGCACCGATCAGTATGTGATTGGCGCACCCTATCTGCCCTACATGAAAGTTAACTTTGAAAACGGCAAGAGCCTCGTAATCCGTGCTGACAAAGTGAGCGACAAGAACCGTTATGTACAGAGTGTAACGTTGAACGGCGAGCCAATCAAGACTGCTTATCTGACTCACGATCAGATTATGAACGGTGGTGAACTGAATTTTGTCATGGGTCCCAAACCCAACAAAAAACGGGTATTCACTCCCGAGCAACGTCCTTACTCTCTGACACAAGGCAAATAGTGCCCTTGTAATGACCCAACATCAATAGTTGGAGAGACACCAAGAAGGGCTGCCAGCATATACTGGCAGCCCTTCTTTTTTTGTGTGCCACTTTCCCCTTCCCACTATTATTGATTCTAAACAGGCATCAATTATCCTCCTCCACAACGTTTATCCTCACAAAGCATTCCCATAACCTCCCCAGGAAAATAAATATTTCATTATCTTTACAAACCTAACCAATTAATCAACTCAACACTTGAACTCATGAAACGACCTTTGATGCTCCTGCTCGCAGCTATGGCTCTTACTTCCGCCATCCTGCTCAATAGCTGCTGCACAAAAGAACAAAAAAGCACTTGCATTGAATTTCCGGAGCCTGCACGTCCGGCAGGCCAACAAGATGTCCTGCAACTAAAATGTGACCCGATCGATACCGTTCGTATTGCCTTTATCGGTGTAGGTACACGCGGCAGCGGTGCCGTCAAGCGATATACCCAAATCGATGGCGTCAAAATCGTAGCCTTGTGCGATCTTGTTCCTGCCTACATCGAACGGGCACAAAATATCCTGAAAGAGGCTGGACTGCCTGCAGCCGAGGTCTATTGCGGCGAAGAGGATTTATGGAAAAAGGTTTGTGAACGAGACGATATCGATCTGATTTATGTATGTACCGATTGGGAGTTGCACACTCCAATCGCAGTGTATGCCATGGAGCACGGAAAACATGTAGCTACCGAAGTTCCTGCGGCCCTGACGATCGATGAGTGCTGGCAGTTGGTCAATACGGCAGAGAAGACACGCCGTCACTGCATGATGCTTGAGAACTGCTGCTACGATTTTTTCGAAATGGCCACTTTGAATATGGCACAACAGGGTTTGTTCGGCGAGGTGGTTCACACCGAAGGCGCTTACAATCATGATTTGCGCGCCTATTGCATGAACGATACGACCGGCTATCATGATATGTGGAGACTGAAATATAATGCAGCCCACACCGGGAATCCCTATCCGACTCACGGGCTGGGACCCATTGCCCAGATTATGAACATCCACCGTGGCGATAAGATGGATTATTTGGTTTCGGTCTCTTCCGACCAGTTCGGACTGACCGATGCAGCCATCCTGCATCACGGACCTGAAAGTGACTTCGCCAAACGGGAGTATAAACTCGGCGACATGAACACAACAATCATCCGGACCGCCAAAGGCAAGACAATCATGATCCAACACGATGTGACGACTCCACGCCCATACAGCCGTATCCACCAAGTTGTCGGCACCCGCGGGTTCGCTCAGAAATATCCGATCCCACAGATTGGACTCGATTCAGTAGCACCCGAAGGGTTGAACGCCGCAGAGAAAGAGGATCTGTTGAAGCGTTACGAACATCCTATTACGAAAGAGTATGGTGAAAAGGCTCGTGAAGTGGGCGGCCATGGCGGCATGGATTTCATCATGGATTCGCGCTTGATCTATTGCCTGCGTAACGGGCTGCCTCTGGATCAGGATGTATATGATGCTGCGGAGTGGAGTTCATTAGTGGAGTTGACCGAAGCTTCGGTTCAAAATGGTGGAATGCCTGTCAAAGTTCCTGACTTTACACGTGGAGCTTGGAATAAGATCAATGGACTCTCATTCGCTTATGCCCCTGAAGATGCGAACTGATTGCATTCAGTTGACACCCACAACAACAGGAAACAAACAGCTCAAAAACACTAAACTTCAAACGATAAAACCAACACAAGACCAGACAGTAGAGTAATTACCATTTCTGATCAAAGAGTTTTTCTTTGTCGAAGGGAAAGAATGAGCTACAAATACGAATGACCCAACAAAAGGCTCTCTCTTATAAGCACAAACATTTGCATTTGTGGGACGATACTCTACCGTCTGACCGAATAAATCTCACAGCACACAACATGGAACAAAAGCTGAAAATTGTCGAACAGTTCGATATCGTCGGCACCGTTACGGGAATTTCCCCGATCGGAAACGGTCTGATTAACGACACCTACAGGGTCCCGACCGCGTCACCCGACACTCCGGACTATATCCTGCAACGAATCAATCACCACATTTTTAAAGATGTCGATTTGTTACAGCGCAACATCCAACTGGTAACCGACCACATTCGCGAAAAACTCACCGCTGCCGGAGAAGAGGATATCGAGCGTAAAGTATTGCGTCTGATTCCCGCTCGGGATGGCAAACTTTATTACCATAATGCGGAAGATGACAGCTATTGGCGGGTTACAGTTCTCATTCCGCGTTCCGTAACATACGAAACCATGACACCGCGTCTGGCAGAACTGACCGGTGTTGCATTCGGTAACTTCCAGTCACAGCTTTCGGATATTCCTGGAGGCACCTTGGGCGAGACTATTCCTGATTTCCACAACATCGAGTTCCGCATCGAAGGATTGAAAGAGTCGATTCAAAAAGATAGTGCAGGACGCCTCAATGAGGTGCAAGGATTGGTAGAAGAATTACTTTCCCGTGCCGACAATATGTGCAAAGCTCAGCAGCTCTACCGCAAAGGCGAACTGCCCAAACGGGTTACCCACTGCGACACGAAAGTAAACAACCTGCTTTTCGATGAAGAGGATCGACCGTTATGTGTCATTGATTTGGACACGACAATGCCCGGTTTCGTATTAAGCGATTTCGGTGACTTTATCCGCACTGGAGCCAACACCGGAGCCGAGGATGATCCCGATTTGGACAAAGTCTCTGTCAATATGGATATTTTCCGTGCCTTTTCAAAAGGGTATATCCAAAGTGCTGGAGGTTTTCTGACCCCGATCGAACGTGAATTGTTGCCTTATGGTGCCAAGATGTTGACCTACATGCAGACGGTTCGTTTCCTGACCGATTATCTCGACGGTGACACCTATTACAAAATCAAATTCCCGAAACACAATCTGCAACGCTCTTACGCCCAGTTCAAGTTACTGCAAAGCATTGAAGAGCACGAGCAGGAGATGTCAGATTACATTGCATCACTGTAGCCGATATCGTTGTCGCACAGCCATATCCTAAACAAAACAAGATAAAATTCGGCCCAAAACAACGAAATCAAAATCGAGATGTAATTGTATACTTCAATCGTTTACAACGCTGAAGAAGCAACAATAGATTGAAACTTAGATATGCAATTCTCCATTTCACGTGAACTGCACATAAAAGTGAACATCTAAAGAGCTTTACCGCATATCAAAACAGCAAACAATTAATAATAAATCAAATAGAGTATTCACCTATAAAACGGTTCTTTTCAGGGAACCGTTTTTTTACTACTTTTACCGAAACAAATCCCATCTTTCGTAAATCGGATTCTCTCAAACCTTGACGCATGAATGCTCTTGCCACAGATATATCGGAAAACAGTTCATCCATCCGCATCTCCCTGATTATTGCCACCTACAACCGGGCAGATTGCCTGCTCCGCACACTGAATAGTGTTGCAGAACAGAGTCTCAATCCTGCACTGTACGAAATTATTGTCGTGAACAATAACTCTACGGATCATACGGCTGAGACTTGCCACAAGTTTGCCGAAGGACATGCCGAACTGCATTTTCACATGGTGACAGAGATTCGTCAAGGGCTCTCTCACGCCCGAAATTGTGGGATTGCACACGCTTCCGGAGAGTTTGTTGCAATAATCGACGACGACGAACTGATCAATCGCGATTTTCTTAAAAATTACTACGATTTTTTCCTGACTCACCCTACAGTAGCAGCATGTGGCGGCATCGTAACCCCTCTGTATGAGTTTACCGTTCCAAAATGGCTGAGCCGTTATGCGGAACGTCCCATTGCCGGCACACTTTATTATGGGGAGAAGATTATTCCTTTCCCAAAAGGAAAATATCCAGGAGGAGGTAACATGGCCATTCGTCGCTCGGCAATTGATCAATACGGTGCATTTGATCCCAATCTCGGACGTACCGGCACCTCTCCGATGGGTGGAGAAGAGAAGGATCTGTTTGCCCGTCTGCGGGCTGCCGGAGAGCAGATTTATTATGTTCCTGGAGCCATCATCTACCACATCATTCCCCAAGAGAAGCTCTCGCCGGACTATTTCGACCGATTAACAAAAATGGTTGGTAAGAGCGAACGGGTACGAACCCGTCACATGGGTATGGGGGCTTACTGCAAACGACTTTTCAGCGAAGGCATTAAGTGGGGAGGAACGTGTGTTTTGGCTCTCGGTTATTTGCTGCGGGGAGAATCCGCCAAAGGCCATTACCTGTTCAAAATGCGCTGGAACATCACACGTGGACTGCTCGGCTGGATCAAATAATGTCACGACTTGTATAAAGGCGACAGGAATTACACTGGCAGCAGCCTACTGACCTGTCTAAGTCGGCCCATAGCGTTCTATATCCAAAAGGGTAATAACGCTACAACTTAATTACTATCTCAACTATCTTACCATCAATATAAAGCTAAAGACGATTTAAGATATAGGATTGCTATCCCAGAAGGCCTTTTTTCGAGATCAACCAAGTTACCCTTTTATAGAGATCCAGCAATGGACGTCGCCAAGCCACAGGCAGACGATTCAGCACCCACAACTTCCACCACCCCAAACGGTAGTGTCGATTGTAGGCATACTGCCGTTCCACTTCACGTGCTGCAGCGGTATAACCATAAATGGTATGCACCAAAGCCTTGCCAATTTCGCAACGGGCGATAAACTCATTACAATCGGGAGTTGATGGGTCATAGAATTCCCAAAACGAATAAGGAGTCTGCTCCATGGTATAATTCTGTGCCGAACGGTTCTGCGCCATCAGATTGAATTCTGAATAGCGTTGTGGAGAGTAGCAAACCGGATAGTTGCGGGCAATTTTCGTCCATACATATTGATCCTCACCCAACTTCATCCCTTCAGGGAAACTGCCCAACTGCTCAAAAACAGCCCGAGGGATTGTCACACTTGAGGTTTGGGTAAGATTGACATGCATGGCTGTCCGGAAATAGTTCGCCACGACGCCCTCCTGCATGCCCGTTTCGTTGGGGAAGACCCCTTCGGGACGATGCACTTCGAACCCCATGCAATACATTCCGCATCCGGGATAACGCTCAATCAATCCGGTGACCCGCTCCAAATATTCCGGTTTCCAGAAATCATCGGCATCCAACAGGGCAATATAGTTGCCACGAGCATGCGCAATGCCACAATTCCGTGCAACCGACACTCCGCCGTTCGCTTGTCGAATCAACTGCAATGTGGGCAACTGAGCCTTCATCTGCTCGACCAGCTCTGCTCCGCCATCGGTCGAACCGTCATCAACAACAATCACCTCCATCGGGGCATACCGCTGTGAGGCCACCCCTTCGAGGGTGTGGATAATCTCCTTCGCCTTATTATAAAGCGGTATAACCACCGAAAAGTCGATCTTCATGTTTTTATTAATTAAGCAGGCAATGCTTCACTTCATTCGTTTCTCAACATGCTGTCAAACAGTCTTCTTTTGAGTCCGTGTCATCGGAAGGCCACGACTCAATCCTGTGTACCTCCTCAACACGCCTAACCGCAAATGGTTCAAACTATCCCGCCATCCTTTGACGGAATGCTACCTTATGCGGTACAGGCTCGAAAAAAACAATTCACAGACCTTTATTTCTGTGAGGGGCGCTCTGCTGCGATACGATCGAGAGTAGCGGAGACCTGCTGTTGCAACTCCTTCACCCGGTTGCGGATGCGATCACACAAGCCGGCATAATCACTCCACAGCCCATCGACCTTTTCGCACACCCGATCCACAATCTCGCCGCTACGCCACAGAGCATCTTGATCTGCCTCGATCACCAACGCCTGTTGATCCAGACTATCCCCGATAACCCCCCGGAACTTCGTACTATACGACAGCGAAATTGCCGGTTTCCCGCCTTGGAATGTCGATACGGCTGCATGCATGCGTCCAGTTATGGTGAACAATCCGCCCTGCAACACAAAACGGGCCCGGGTCTGATAGATTTTCTCAGTAATCACCACCGTTCGTGCCTGAATTGTCTCCGACAAACGGGCATACAACTTTTCGATGTATGCCCGTTCATCGCCGTAACGGCCGAACGTGTGAGCCAACAAAACAATCTTTTTATTAGCCAGTCGTTCCGTATCAACCAACCGGCAAATCATCTTTTGGAAACAATCCAAATAGTCAGTCTCCGATTTACAGTAATATTTTCCGCCCCGCTGACCCGCCGAAACCACAACGGTAAAGTAACCATCCGGCGTCAATCCATAACGGTTCAACACCTCGCGGCCCAGTTCACGATTCGACTGCAACGGCAAATCGGCAAAAGCCAGATCTGCACTCAAGCTGCACGACACCTTAAAGTTATCACGCATGTAATCGACACTGACCCGATCCCGGGCATAGACCTCCAACCTCGGCATCAAATAACGAACAGCCAGCTGATTGTACAGCGTTGAAAAGGGGCCGAGTGTCTGACCGAGCAGGATCACACGGGTCTGGAACGATGCCTCCCACTTTTTGAAGATATTGATGATGGGATCCGTTTTGGAGTAGTATTCCGAGATATCGTCGCCGCCCAGGACAATCAATCGGTCAAAGCCTCCTCCCTCCGGAGAGAAGAGCAGATGGTAAAGCCGGTGTAGCCTCCGTCCCCAAATATTGGAGATCGAAGCGGTATAACGGTCGGCAGGTTCGTAACGATACAGTCTGATCGGTCCCCGCAGCTCTTTGCGAACCGCCTCCAGGGTCGCATCATCGGCAAAATCACAATAAAACTCCACCTCCGATACACCGTACCGATCAGCCAGTCCCTGCACGGTCACCAACCCCATCATGCCGGTTCCGTAGTTGTCCAAACTTTGAAAATGTTCGATCAGAATACGTTTCATCTTCTTTTAAATTGTCCTTGATCGCCTGTCACACAATACGCGATCCCAAACTATATACACCCGAACGTTTACCGCAGCAACCCGAACCTCTTCAAAGCACCACGTATTTTGCGACGCATCCGATCCTTGAAGGTCCGTCGGGTCAGATAGGAGATCAGCGCTGGCAGATCATCCGACATCTTGTACCGGGCAAAGAAACGGGCTCGGTTGCGGTGTGGTTTGACCGAACGCATCAGACAGGGGTTTCCCGGCAACGCCTCTGCCAACGGCGTCTCGATATATTGCAAAGAGTCCGCAATTGCAGCAAAGGCTTCACGCCCCTTCTCTGTAAGTGGAACAACCAAAGAGGTGCCCCGATTGTCATCCATCTCGGGATGTTTATCCCCGATGCACCAGTAGTCGGCAATGGTCATGTCGCTCCCGGCCGAGAAACGGCGTGCCGGACACTCATGACATGATGGCCGAATATAGAGGTTGTGCAGAAATCCCCGCATAAACATATTGTGCGTAAAGGGTTCCGAGATTCGGATCTCTTTGGGTTCGCCATGGTCTTCGCGGCTGTAATGCGACACGACACAATAACGTCCCCAACCACGATCCTCCTTGTTGCGGAATTCGAGACGGTCGAAACGATACGCCCCTTGAGCCTCGACCTTGCGGGTCTGCTGTGCCAAATAACGAGCATAGACATCCGGTGACGGCACACCATGACAGAGCACATCCACCGCCAACAGCTTTTCATAAGGACGCCCCATGAACCGTTTCAGACCAGCGATCTGGCAAGAGGTTCCTACAAACATCACCTCTCGATCCTGTTTAAGCAGCGCCAGAGCCCGACGGAACGAGTCTCCAATCCGGCTTTGGGTATATTTTGATCCTCGCAGCGGAGCCAACCCTTCCAACGTCTCTGCCGAATCGTGTACCACCATAAAATCGGAATCGAAACGGGCTCCGAACACCACACCACCACGAGCAATCACCTGCTCGGCCAACAGCGTAAAGACGCCGCCAGAGGAGCTGGCCATTCGGATCGTCTCGTTCGTATTCCGGCAGGCATAAACCGGCAATGAGGCGGGATCGGGAGCTTCATTGCGGTGCAATACAGGACAAACCTTCTCACATAATCCACAATCGATGCAGAGGCTCTGATCGATCACCGGATAGAGGAACCCTTCAGCATCGGGTTGCATCGTAATGCACTGTTTCGGACACTTTTCCGCGCAGGCTGTACAGCCACAGCAAGCTTCGGGTCGCAGAATCTGGATCATATCATTTGATTTACGTCCTGTAAGGACGGTTTATAACTTGCAATATCTGAATCAAAAACATGGTTATTGTACCAACAGGTTACATCCTCGAATTTCACTTCCCGAGATACGGCCCAAAATACGGAAACTTCCATCATCATAGACTTTGCCTAAATCCTGGGTCTGCAAAAAACTGCACGAATAGAGGTTGGCCAAATCGATCAGATTGACTCCTCCGGTCGCACCATTCGGCAGCAGACGAAACGGATCATTCAGATCCCGAACACAAATCCGCATCCAGGGTGGTGTACGGAATATGCCATTCCCGTCGGAGTAGGCCTGAGACATTAACTCCGCCATACCATATTCAGAATGGATCGACTGAACACCAAAAGCATCACACAACAGACGGTGAAACTCCTCGCGTGGCAGCTCTTCACGACGGCCTTTCATTCCCCCGGTCTCCATCACGATCACATCGCGCAGGGCTCCGCGTTGCTCTTCGGCCAAATCCCAGAGGGCATAACTGACGCCCAGCAAGATCTTCTTGCCTTGATGCGCTTCCATGTCTCGCAACAAAGCATCGTGATCATAGAGGTAAAAGCCTCCGCCACCCCGACGGATCAACCCCTCCACCATGTAGATCAACGATGAGCCTTCCCGCTCGAGATAATTGGGTAACAGGGCAAAAATCGCCGTCTGTTCTGCCGGACCGTAAAACAGTTCGAAAGATCGGGTAAAGGCCTCTTCGTAGATCCGAAGATCGGCCACATAATGGCGTGATGGGGTCTGCCCGGTCGTACTGCTACTGGTAAAGATCTGTTGTGGAGGATTCGAACCGCAATAGACTCGATGGCTCTTGAAGAGTTCGATCGGCAGGAATGGAATCTGTTCCGGACATTCCACAGCTGCAGGATCGACACCCAACAGCTCGAGGTACTCCCGATAAGGGGCACAAGCCTCTGCCTGGAACCGAAACACCTCCAGAGCTACACGATCGAAATCAGTTTGGGTCGCAATCGAAAATATAGATTTTGTATCGATCATAACTACCTCTTTTCTCCTCACTAAAACATTTTATCCTCCCGAGAAAGTCCCTACGACAAGTTCGTCAACGCCATAGGCCTGCCTCCGGATGAGGTTTTATTAGGGGTATTTGTTCTTGACCTATCCGTATTCCCACTTCTGTTCCGGAAACAGATCAGAAGTTTGAAACACTATTTTACACTTGAGTTCTCGAGCAGGTAACGCTCACAATCGATCGCTGCCATACAACCCGATCCGGCTGCCGTAATAGCCTGACGATAACGCGGATCCTGTACATCTCCGGCTGCGAAGACCCCTTTCACGCTGGTTTCAGAGCGTCCCGGAACGGTTTGGATGTAACCCTCTTTGTCCAACTCAAGCTGTCCTTCGAAAAGTTGCGTATTGGGATGATGGCCGATGCCCAGGAAAAAGCCGAATGCGTTGATCACCCGCTCTTCACCGCTGGTATGACGTACCAAAGCACCTGTCACACCGTTATCATCCCCGAGCACCTCGACCGTTGTGTAGCCGAACAATACCTCAATGTTTGGGGTATTCATCACACGCTCCTGCATGGCTTTCGATGCCCGCAGATAGTCCTTGCGCACCACCATATAGACCTTATTGCAAAGCGTAGCCAAATAGGAGGCCTCTTCGCAAGCGGTATCTCCACCACCGACCACAATCACATCCTTCTTCCGATAGAAGAACCCATCACAAGTAGCACAGGCCGAAACACCCATACCCCGATAACGCTGTTCAGAGGGCAAGCCGAGATATTTGGCGGTTGCACCGGTAGCTATGATCAATGCTTCGGTTTCGATTTCACGTCGTTCGTCCACCACCACTTTGAAAGGTCGCACAGACAGATCCACACGCGTCACCACCCCGAAACGGATATCCGCTCCGAAACGTTGCGCTTGTTTTTTCAGATCCTCCATCATCTCCGTTCCGCCGATTCCCTCGGGATAACCGGGAAAATTTTCAATGTCGGTTGTGGTCGTTAACTGGCCGCCCGGTTCCATGCCCTCATAAAGAACCGGATTGAGGTTGGCACGTGAAGCATATATGGCGGCTGTATAACCTGCAGGCCCGCTGCCGATAATCAGGCATCTGGTTTTCTCTGTATCCATTGCAGTAACTTTTAATTCATTTGAAAACAAAGATAACTTTTTTATTTGGTTTCCATAGGCTCGGCAAAATGCAACTTTTACAATCGCAAATCGCCCATTCAACGGCTTAGTCTCACAAAAAATCCCTATTTTTGAAAATATTTAAGTTATCTCTCAATTCTTGCGACACATGTTTTCACCGAAATCGCTTGGCATCATCACTATATCCATTTTATTTTCAGCCTGTTCCGTCACAAAATCATTATATAAAGACAAACAGGTCAGTCGATACAATCCCAATGCTTCGACTGTAGACAAAGACTACTCGAACCCCGAAGAGAGCGAACAGGAAGAGGAGGCCATGCGATCAGAGCCCTCCAGGACCAAATTACTACAAGCGGAAGAGGCTGCTTGTGAAGGAACTCCCATGCTCTACGAACCTCTGCCCAAATATGAATTTGGGAACAATGAAAGTGAACATGTTCGTATCCCGATTAATTTAAACAATCCTTTCCCCTCATCTGGAGAACTTGTAATTCCATTGGACCAACTCGAAAAGGACTTTTGTTATCCATACCCCGGCAAACAAATCTCGCCGTATGGTTACCGAGGGCGTTCCATGCACACCGGAGTTGACATCAAAGCAATTCCAAACGATACGATCCGAGCCGCATTTTCAGGAGTCGTACGCATGTCGAAACCATACAGCGGCTATGGGAATATCATCGTCATCCGCCATTACAATGGCATTGAAACGGCTTATGCGCATAACTCCCGCAATTTAGTTAAGGTCAATGACGTGGTCAAAGCTGGCGATCCGATCGCACTGGCCGGACGTACCGGACGGGCTACGACCGAACATCTCCATTTTGAATTCCGTGTAGCCAGCCAGGCATTGAATCCCAACCTGCTGATCGATACTGAAAATCGCACATTGCAACATCACACTCTATACTTGTATAATCGAGGTGGCACTGTCAAAGCCTCCACTCAACCCCTCGATGCCTCAACATTGGCTTCGGAACAACGCACAGAAGAGAATACAAGTTCCGTTTCCAACAATAGTTCGACAGCGAAATCCTCAAACAAAAGTGCCCACAATTCATCCAAAGCGGTATATCACAGAATACGCAAAGGAGAAACGCTTTCACATTTAGCGCGTAAATATTCTACCACTGTAGCCAAGATTTGCCGACTCAACAATATCAAACCAACCTCGATTCTGCAGATCAACCAACGTCTGCGCGTAAAATAACGGTTTTACATGAAGCTCATCGAATTCATCATTGCCTCATCGCTGTTGACCCTGCTACCCGGGCCGGACATTCTCTTTGTCTTGACTCAAAGCATGATCCACGGGCGTAAGGCCGGAATATCGGTAGCTTTGGGACTTTGTTCAGGACTTTTTGTCCACACGGCAGCTGCTGCATTCGGATTGTCGCTGATCATCTCCTCATCACCAACACTGTTTGCAATAATCAAGTATGCGGGAATACTTTATCTGCTTTGGATGGGCTACGCATCCTTGCGCGGATATTATAAACAGCGAAACAAGACAACCGAAAACAAAACTACCCCATTAGACAATCCAATTCCCACTTCGGACACACCTTTTGCTTCAACACCATCCGACTTGCAGTGCACAGCCAATCAATTCAACACCCCATCTGACATCCAATTATCCAATAGCCCGACACACGATCAATACGCCTCTACTTCATGCGCAACAACTGAAACAATCGATACAGCGGCCCAAGCAGAGACAACTATTTTAAATAATTCCGAAACGGCAGCAATGCCAGCAGAGGCATCCATCACAGCGACGACCTCCGCTACTGCCAAAACAACGCTGGAAGAGACCTCTCCATCACGTTTGTATCGGATTGGTGTCACCATGAACCTCCTGAATCCCAAAGTGATTCTTTTCTTTTTGGCCTTCTTCCCTCAGTTTATCGACAAACAGAGTACAAGTCCCAAAACGGACATGCTTCTTTTGGGAGCTATTTTTGCCTTGGTTGCCGTCGTAATCTTTACCTCAATTGCGACTGTAGGAGCCTTTGTTGCTGATAAACTCTCCATCGGACAGATGTCCCCTCGGCTGTTGGCCTGGATTCAAGCCAGTGTCTATTGGCTCATCGCCGTACTGTTGCTTTTCTTCTAAGCCCGTATTTTTACTGCACCTCATCTGGGATTTCTGCACGCTACGGACCCAATCTAAAACACGTTCCTTTAAGGATAGAAACCGGACTCAGCTGTCAAACAGACCTCCATTCCCAATCAAAAAATAGGCATTCTTCCACCATACGAAAAGAACGCCCATTGGGATAATTAATCAAGTTGCTTTCACAACAATACCGTACGCCACATACCCTTTGACACACAGTTGGGCACACGCATCGTTATTCTTGACAGCCTCGAAAAGTAAAATGTTTTTGCATCAAGTAGCTATAACCGATCGTAATCAATGAGGTGATCACTTGGGATGGGGTCGGATAGATTCCCAACACCTCGACAAAAAACTTCAAACAGATATAATTCAACACAATCGATCCCGCCACACTGATCATATAACGAAATAACTGCGTTCTACCCCGTAACGGAGACTGTTTGAATGCGATATGTTTTTGTGACCAAAATCCAGTAAAGAAGGTGATCGGAAAAACAATCAAAAAAGCAGCAATATAAGGGGATACCGCTACAACACCCAGATCAACGATCTTTTTATCGAGGATGAAATTATAGAGAACGGCGTACAGCACCCAGTTCAAGCCGAGATTCAAGCCGCCACAAACAGCATAACGAAAAGTTTGTAAAGGCAATACCGCCCGAATGGGTCGGATATAGAAAAAATCAATATATCGGGTTAAATGTTGGGCTAAAGTCATATTTGAATTCCAAAATGCTATTCCATATCAAAAAGCAATCGGTCTGTCGTTGATACGCAACAGCCCGACTTCATCAAAACTCTACCTGCTCTATCTCCCATACAAGAGAGTATCATAGAGACCTCCACCATCTGCAAGAGTTTATGACTAACAATTACCCCTTGCGTTTCGTTGACGCAGAATGCTGAGTCGCAGTTGCCATACCAGGCAACTTGTCTTGCAGCATCTCTTTTTGACGCTCCTGGAGGGCATACATCTGATCGCGATAACGTACTGCTGCCGTAAAATCCAAATCACGCGCCGCACTCTCCATCGCCTCACGAGCCAAGCGGATCGCCACCTCAATATCCCGATCAGTCATATAGGCTGCAACCGGATCGGCTGCTGCACTCAATGGCTGACCACTCAGATCATACGTCGTACTCAATGACTCTCCGGAGAGCATCTTCGTGCCGCTCTTGATCGCCTGACGTGGCATTACTCCATGCGTAGCATTGTAATAGAGCTGCTTTTCACGTCGGCGGTTGGTATCCTGAATCGACTGGCGCATTGAATCGGTAATCGTATCAGCATACATGATCACCCGTCCACCCACATTGCGGGCTGCACGGCCTGAGGTCTGGGTCAATGAACGGGCACTGCGCAGGAACCCCTCCTTGTCAGCGTCCATAATGGCAACAAGTGAAACTTCAGGCAAGTCGAGCCCCTCACGCAACAGGTTCACCCCGATCAACACATCGAACAGCCCGCCGCGCAGATCATCCAAAATCTGCACCCGCTCGAGCGTATCGACATCAGAGTGGATGTAGCGGCAACGGA